>JAEAMG010000079.1_pt1 | contig 145778 bp, 140 predicted proteins | sample 8958741 | NCBI WGS metagenome assembly JAEAMG01 (sample SAMN16933256, study PRJNA681125) | bioreactor sludge metagenome | isolation source: anaerobic bioreactor treating anionic surfactant - SDBS | place: India: Bengaluru | collected 2019-02-28 | reverse complement strand
GCTAGAGAACGGACACTACCACGCCTGCAGAAGGTGGAAGGAAGTCCAGGAGACGGCGACTTGAGAAAGAAAAGCGCACAGGCCCGGGGAACCTGATGGGTAATAATTCATAGGTCCCTCAATATTATTAAAGACACACCGGAGACGCTGGTTTCGTCAACGGTGTGTCTATATTTTTCAATTCAGATCGTCTTTGAACCCTGTTCTATTTGCTCTGTAATAGAGAGATACGACCTCTCTTCATCTCACTATCCAGTCGATCTCGATCTCTGCCGTGCGCCTGTCGGCGGCCGGATCGGTGAAATACACTTTCATCTCGTGTACACCATCCAGAGAGACTCGCGCCTCTTTTCCGATAGTTTTCCAGTTGTCGGAGTACCTGAAGACTTCTACCCCGTCCTTTTCCAGAACGAGGTAAGCGCTGTTGCTTTTCATGATTTTCACGTCGAACCGGATCGAGAGTTCCTGTGTGGGCGACAGATCGAACGTCGAGATCGTTCTTCCCGAATCCCTGGGGTACACCGTTTCGCTGCTGTAGGGAGTGAAATCGGTCATGACTATCAGCATCGCTATCGCCGCCGTTACTCCCACCAGAGCAAGTATATAACCCAATCTGGTCAATCTAGACAAGATATTTCTCCTTCACTTTTTTATCCACGCTCGTTCATTTTCTCCAATAACCAGAGGTCAGACCGTTCACGTTCTTGGACTAATAACCAGGAACGGCTACTGACAATCATCTACCCTCTCCGTCAATGCTTTTCTCGCGAGAAGCTTTTCACTTCTCCGTTGGTGGCCTTAACGACATCCGTCGGTTTGATCCAGATCTGTATTCCCCTCTTTCCGGCACTCATCGAAACTTTCTCTTTTGATAGAGCGTGGGAGTCTATGAGTATTCTGTAACTCTTCTTCATTCCCAAGGGCGAGACACCGCCACGAACGTAACCGGTCAGGGAAAGCAGCCTGCTGGCCGGAACCGTTTCTATATTTCTATCACCCGTTATCGATTCCAGTAATTTCATATCGATCTCGCGATCGCCGCTAAGACAACATACAAACACGCCGCTTCTGTCACCCTTTACAACCAGCGTCTTCATGGTCATGTCGGCGCTTATCCCCAGTTCTTCGGCTACGTGTTCGGCACCCAGTTGATCTTCATCCACATCGTATTCGAGAACTTCGTACTCTATTCCCATTTTATCGAGAATTCTAGTCGCGTTAGTTTTTTGCATATACAAGCTCCCAATGATTTTAATACTACAGTGTCATTTCACACAACCGGTCGGATATTATAAGCCGTGCATCCGTCGATTTTTGTATCTCCTCTATCGATACGTTCGGGGCCACTTCCTTCAAAACCAGCCCCTCCGGACCGGGCTCTATTACGGCAAGTTCCGTCACAATGAGATCTACAGGTCTGATTGAAGTCAACGGAAAATTACATTTTCTAACTATTTTGGGGGTACCTTTACCCGTATGAGTCATCGCTACTATCACTTTTTTCGCGCCGGTTACCAGGTCCATAGCGCCCCCCATGCCGGGAATCATCTTTCCGGGAATCATCCAGTTGGCCAGCATACCCTTTTCATCCACCTGTAAGGCGCCGAGCACCGTAATATCGAGATGGCCTCCCCTTATGAAACCGAAGGACATTGCGCTATCGAAGGCCATAGCACCGGGAAGGGCCGTCACGAACATCCCGCCCGCGTTGGTCATATCCGGGTTCTCCATGCCTTCAAGCGGCTCCGGTCCCATTCCGATTATCCCATTTTCCGACTGGAAGAAAACATTCACGCCCGATGGGATATAATTGGCCACCAGTGTCGGAATTCCTATTCCCAGATTCACCAGGTCTCCGTCTTTAAGTTCTTTAGCAACGCGTCTGGCTATTACCTCTCTGGGATCCATCAGCGACACCCCCTTACAAGTATGTAATCCACAATTACGCCGGGAGTGTGTATTTCCTCTGGACTTATCGAACCAACGGGCACGACCTCCTCCACTTCGGCTATGACACATTCGGCGGCCATTGCCATTAGGGGATTGAAATTTCTGGCCGTGAGGGAGTATGAGAGATTTCCACAGTAATCGGCTCTCTTCGCCTTTATAAAGGCAAATTCAGCGCTTATCGGGAGTTCCAGCAGGTATTTCTGCTCTCCTACCACTAGGGTCTCTTTCCCTTCTTCTACAACCGTTCCGACACCGGTAGGGGTAAGTATGCCGCCGAGCCCCACTCCTCTGGCACGCACCCTTTCGGCAAGTGTCCCCTGTGGAACGAGTTCAACTTCGATCTCTCCTTCTATCATCTGACGCTGGGTTTCGGGGTTGGTTCCTATGTGAGAGACAATCGCCCTGCTCACCAGCCTGTTCACGACGAGCCTGCCTATTCCTCTGTCGGGGAAAGCCGTGTCGTTTGCTATCACTGTCAGCCCACCGATTCTCGAGACAATCAGCTCGTCGATTATCTCATCGGGCGTGCCGCAGCCGAGGAAGCCGCCAATCATCGCTGACGAACCTGGTCTGATTATTTCCGTGAGTTCCTTTCTGGTAATTGTTTTCAAACTGTATCCTCCTCTCGTTAACGGCGCGTATCGATAAGTACTATGTGGCCTTGCAGAGAGTATAACCTATAGATGGGATCGCTTTCGAATCTCTTATATCGCCGGCTGAAGCAAACTGAAGCAATTATAGCTTTTTCGGACGCCGATGCTTTTTGTGCCGCTTCTGTGCAAATCTAAGTATTTCGATACTAAATCCAGTATCGCCGCGTATTTTTCAGTCGCCTCTGGCGGCCTGTCTGCTTGCAAGGGAAGTTTCAAAGACCGGGAGCACGAGAACTACTGGAAGAGAGAATAGAAACTCACAATGTAACTTTAGTTACAGAACTTCGCCTTCATAATGTATATAATACTTTCATTAATCCCTGAGCGCGGATTCGATGTTTATCCGGGTGACTGGCTGGGTGGGAGTATTAATTTGAACAGATTTCGAAGTTTCGGAGTTATCCTGGTCGTCGCTCTAATAATCGCAGCGGGGTTCGTAGCAGCCTTTATCATCAACTTCAATTCGTATCGTGCTATCATCAAGCAGGATATTTACAACATCACCAGACTCGTATCGACGAACGTCTTCTCCGAGATCCAGAATTTGCTGGTCAAACCCGTTTACGTTTCTCTCACGATGGCCAACGATTCCTTTGTTAAGAAGTGGCTTGAAGAAGAACATGAAGAAGATAGAACCAGGATCAGCAACTATCTTTCCGGTATAAAAGATAAGTACTCATATAGTTCGGCCTTTCTGATCTCCGCCAGTACTTTGAATTACTACAACGTTGAAGGGCTATTCAAGACAGTTAGCAGGAAAGATCCACACGATGACTGGTATTACTCCTTTGTGGATGAAAACTCCGAATTTCGTCTGGACATCGATACCGATCAAGCCAATAGAAATCTGCTTTCTCTTTTCGTCAACTGCAGGATCGACGATTCAGAAGGCAACCTTCTCGGGGTAACCGGCGTAGGTCTGGAGATTTCCGGGATAAGGGAGATCTTTTCCAACTACAACAGGTTGCTGGATATAGATACTTACCTTATAGATTCGCACGGTATCGTGAGACTCCACGAGGACGAAGATATGATACTGAAGGGCAGCATCTTCGACGACCCAGAGCTGGCGCTTTACAAAGCCAGAATTCTTGAAAATCTCGAAGATTTCGATGTGATCGAATACAAGAATACGCCTTTCGAAAATTATCTGGTATCCAGGTACATCGCCGAAACCGGCTGGTATCTTATTGTGACCAAAGATACCACTCCGTTGAACAATTCTTTCCGTAAGCAATTGCTGTACGATATCGTAATAATTACCATAGTTCTGGCCCTCTTCACGATAATAGCCTTGAAGGTTATTTCGGTTAACCAGAAGAGGTTAAGCACGATCGCTATGACCGATGCCCTGACGGGTATATACAACAGGCGGGCGCTAATGGAAATCCTTCCAATCGAGCTGTCGCGTGGAAAGAGGCTTCTGTATCCCATAACCTTCGTGATGATAGATATCGACGGATTCAAGAAGATAAACGACCTTCACGGTCATATCGAAGGCGACAGAGTGCTAAGGGAGTTCGGCGGTATTCTTCAGGTTAGTATTCGCAAGCAGTTCGACTCGGCCTTCAGATACGGCGGCGACGAGTTCCTCGTCTGTCTTCCCGATTGTGGCAGAGAAGATGTTAACGAGGTTATCGAAAGAATCAGGAAACTCGCATCAATAAAGGAAATTGCCTTCTCTACAGGAGTGCACACCGTGGATCCGAAAAGCGACAATTTCGATTTACTGGATATACTCTCGCTGATCGACAAGGAAATGTACGTAAGCAAAGGCGCGAAGAACTGATCTCCGGCCTAGGAAAGTTCTCTGTCCGATTGCTCACGATCGATACTCTTTACGTCAAAGATATTGCCAAGAGAACGCATATCGTTGCCGGTGGGGTTCTGGAAGACCCTTAAGCCGAAGTGAGGAACGGCGGCGAATATGTGGTCGAAGATATCCGACTGTAACGACTCGTAGTTAACCCAGGATGTATCTTTGCTGAAGACATAAACCTCCAGTGGAAGTCCGGCGTCGGTAGGCTGAAGCTGTCTGACCATGATTATGAGATCTTTGTTTGTTCCCGGGTGACTTCTCAAATATGCATTCAGGTAGGCCCTGAACGTTCCTATGTTGGTCATTCTTCTGCCGTTGACCGATTCGGTCACATCGATGTTGTTTTTCCTGTTGAACTCCTCTATTTCCCTTTTCCTGCTGTCGAGATAAGGTTGCAGAATCTGTATTCTGTGGAGTCTTTCGAAGAGCTCGTCGTCGATAAAGCGGACGCTCGAGGTATCTATGAAAACCGACCGCTTTATCCTCCTGCCACCGGCCTGGAACATTCCCTTCCAGTTCTTGAAAGACTCGGAAATCAATGCGTAAGAGGGGATCGTCGTGATAGTCTTGTCCCAATTTTGAATCCTGATAGTCGTCAGGGTTATATCTATAACGTCGCCATCGGCCTGGTACTTGGGGACTTCGATCCAGTCACCGATGCTAACCAGGTTGTTTTTGGATATCTGTACGCTTGCCACAAGGCCCAGAAGCGAGTCTCTGAAAATCACCAGGAGTATCGCCGTCAGGGCGCCGATACCGCTGAGAATACCCCAGGGAGAAGTGTTTGTGAGTATGGATATGACAATGACGCTGATTATTATGTACATCATTATCTTGACTACCGTTATGTAACTCTTGATAGGCTTGTCTCTGGAGATTTCCAGGAACTGGTAAGCGTCAGTTATAGCTTCGAGTATCGCATCCATGACAACGGCGGCTATGAATATAAGATAGGCCGTCGATAGTCTTTTTATAAGCTCCTCCACCATGGGGAAGACGGGCGCGAAAGAGACTATCACTATCGCCGGGATCATCAGGGAGATCCTTCCCAGAACGTGGTGTCTGACAAGTATGTCATCCCATTTGTTGGGTGACTTCTTTATGAAATGCTCGATCGGTTTTATCACGACTTTTTCGAAAAGGAATTTCGAAAGAAAGGCCAGAGCCACGATAATCGTTCCGGTGATTATGTTGGCAAACACGATATTCAAATTCTCCATTCCCAGTGAAAAAAGCCAGTCGGCAAAGAATTTGACCACTTCATCGCCTCCAATGCTGCTACGATACGTTAGACTTCTTTTTCAATGCGGTCCTTTCCATTTTCTTTTGCCAGATACAGCAGCGCGTCGGTCTTTCTGATGAAGTCTGTGGCATCTTCACCCTTCCAGGTGCTAATGCCTGCGCTCAGCGTAACTCTAGGTTTCAGAGAGGCTGGTATCTCTTCCCTCAATCTGTTGGCCGTTGCGGAGGCGTTTTCGATATTCGTCGAAGGCAGTAGCAACAGGAACTCTTCGCCGCCGTACCTGAAAGCGTAATCGCTGCGCCTTACAGAGTTTTTTACGATCACCGCCGCGGCTTTCAGCACGTTGTCTCCGGTGAGATGACCGTAAATATCGTTTATTCTCTTGAAATCATCCAGATCTATCATGATCATAGACAGGAATCCCCCGTATCTGAGCGCTCTTTCAATTTCCATTTCTATGATAGGGTACATTCTCTTCTGGTTTAGAAGACCGGTAAGAGGATCGGTTTCGGCCTGGGTCTTCAGCATCTCGTTGGCGATTTCGAGCTTCTCCTGGGTTTCCAGCAGTTCCCTGTTGCGTCTCTCTATTGTGAGTTTCGCTTCTTCCAGTTCATGGTTCTGGCTGTTCAGCATTTCGATCTCCTGCATTTTCTGTTGTACTCTGAAGGACGATTCGAGCTCGACCATTCTTGCGTTACTGGCCTCCCTGTAAAGCCTTTCGTTTATTGAAACCAGTCTCTTGTACTCATCGAGCGCGGCTTTAGTTTCGCCGATCGTCTCGTGAATGTCCGCCATTTCCTTCAATGCGTTCGGTATCTTGGAGAGACTCCCCGCCTCTGTATGAAATTCAACATACGACGACAGGAGCTCCAGGGCGCTGTCGAAAAGACCGTTTCCTCTGTAGTAATCGGCCATGTGGAAACTCAACTCTTTCAGAATCTGTAGATCGGAAATCTCCTCGGCGATCGGCCCTACCTTCTCGAGAACTTCGAATGCCTTGCTGTAGTTTCCGATGTCCAGAAAGACCTGCGCAAGGTTCATGTAACTGTTGCAGAGCTCTCTTTTTTTACCCAGTTCCAGTTTGATCGATATGGCCTCTTCGTAATTTACGACGGCTTCGTCGTGGCGTCCAAGTTTGTTAAGAGCGATTCCACAGTTGTTAAGAAAGAAGGAAAGCGCCTCCCTGTCGTTTTTGGACTTTGCGTATTCGAGGGCTCTCTGTGTGTACTCCAGACCCTTTTCGTACTGGTTCATGGATATATAGACTCCACCTGTGTTGGCTATCACATCGTTAATATCGTCGGCCGTACCGAACTGGCGGAAAAGCTCAAGAGCCTTCAGTCCGTAATCGATCGAACTATCGTAATCGCCGACGAGGCAGCAATACTTGATCATGTTGTGGGTGATGTTGGCCAGTTCGAGACATTTATGTTCTTCAAATCTTGGAAGTTCAGCGCGTGCCGTTTCAACCGCGAGCAAAAACTTGCCCTCTCTGCACATATGGGCCGTGAGTTTGTTGAGAAGGTCGAGCTTTCTTCTGTAATCATCGAGCGGAAGGTCCGCGTAAGCTTTCATCAGATCTTCAGTGTCCCGCTTCAAATTTTCCACAATTACCCCCACATATATTCCGAACAGATCGAGACTTCGCCCTCGTTGCTCGTATCGTCTTTAAGGTCAATTCTCACGAACTTTTCTCGATCCGCAAGACGATCTACATCTCTTCTTCCATGTCTTCTCGATCGCCGTCGTTCCAGTAAACGGTTATGACTTCGAGTTTTCGCAATCCCTTGCCCACTATGGCCGTTACTTCCCCGTCCGTCACTTTTATCCTGTTGTAGTGCGCCAGTTTTACCTGCCGGCCTTCGCCGCCCAAAAGCTCCATCACTCTTTCAGGATCGATCTCTCTCTCCTGCATCCTGGCAACCGCGTGCGGATGAAAAGAGATATCGAGATCTTCGGATTCTTCCGGCTCCTCGACGTCTCCACTGAAAGATTTTACGATATACGCTACAACGACCGCAATTACCGCGATTATAAGAACGAAGAACATATATACCACCATGAACAGAACGGAGAAAAGACCTCTCCGTTTATCATTTTCCCAGCCTGATGAGCATTTCATCCATTATATACGGATCCTCTTTTGTCCCTCCCCCGAAATGGTATCCCTTTGGTTGCGGGTAAATGTCCCTGTAAACGGCCTCTATGCCGTCGAAATCCCAGGTCGTTATATAGATGTTCAAACCTTCGAAACTCTCCAGCCTTCCCAGAGTCTCGCCCGGTATTCTCAGTATAACCTCTCCGGTGAGTTTGTTCGTTTGAACCAGCGGTGTCGGAGAGATGGCCGTGCCGAAAGACTTCGATCCACTGCCCTCTGAGGAGTAGGCGACAATCGACCAGCCGTTGGCGAAAATAAAGTAGTCCCAGTCGAGTCCATCGGGCATCGATGCGTTCTGGAACGGCAGAACCGTCGCTCCTTTTTTGGACGGGTCGTCGATATAGATCTGGAAGGTTACATGATCGAAGCCGTTCTGGGGTCCCCACGAATCGGTCAGGTCCTTTATCTTCATAGCTATCACCAGGGATGCGCCGATCTGTCTCACATTAACTCCGAGAAGATCCATCTGCCTCTTGAAAGTTATATCCGTCGGATAAAGATATCTGCCTTCCGGCCCGGCGTCGTCGCCTTCGGGATCTTCACCGCTGAAGAGAACGATCTCCGGGATGTCCAGAATCACTTTGTAATCTTTACTGTATATGGAATCACGCCTGGTTTGCCCGTAAACTTTGAAGAGAATGGAATGTATACCGGGATCAAACTTGGAGATATCCCATTCGTAGAGCCATTTCCCGTCGATTATCTCTATGTCCTTGCCGTCTTCTATCCTTGTGTCGAATATTATTCTGGCCGAAGTCGCTCCTTTTGCGCTGCCGGTTATAGTGTAGTTCGAATCTATCTTCTGATTGTCTTCAAGATCGACGTTGAACTCTATGTCCGGTAGAGTGACGCTCTTTTTCTCTTTGGTGGCGACCCCCACATAGACGGAGCGGGGATTCATCGTGATCACAAGGTTGCCATCGTTCTCTACTGTGTAGTCTTTGAACAGAGAGTTGAAGGCGTACAGCGGTCTGACCACCTCGCACATCTCCATCCCCGTATCCATATTGGCCAGTATCCTCCGCTCGCCGGAGGTGTTCATTATGACGAAAACCTTCTCGCCCTCCCACTCGAGGCTGTAGGCGAAGATACCTGGACCGTTGGAATCGTCCTTCAAGACCCTCAGAGTTCCGTAGCGGAAGACCGGGTTGTTCTTCCTGAGTGTAATGAGTTCCTGTATATATTTGAAAAGCTCCGAGTTGTTGTTGTAGTGGTCCACATCTCCCGACTGGAACCCTCCGGCGAACATCGCGGCGCGTGTTTCGTTGAAGCCCTGTTCAGTGCCGTAATAGACCACAGGGATGCCGGGAACGGTGAATATAAATGCCAGCGCCTGTTTCAGATTGGCCAGGCCGCCTCCTTTGAGGAACCTCTCCATGTCGTGGTTATCCACGAAGGTGAGCATCCTGGAAGGATCGAAATACTCGCTTCTCTTTTCCAGCCTGTATGTGAGGTTGGCAGTGGGCTTTCCCTCTTTGAATATACTCCTCAACTCTATGTTCAGCGGGAAGTCCAGCATGGAGTTCATACCGCTTTCGAAGAATTCGCGTATAACCTTCTCACCGGAATCGCTTAGGGGATCGCTCCTGACCCAGGCCTCTCCGAAAGTTATGAAACCCGTTTTGCCACTCTCGTTAGCCACCTGGTAGATCCCGTTCTCTCCCTTGAGAAACTCCTTCCAGAATTCGTAGGGGACGTAAATAACCGTGTCTATCCTGAAGCCGTCGATACCGGCTTCCCTTATCCAGAAGGTGTAGGAATCTTTCAGGGCCTCTATCACTTCGGGGTTTTCCGTGTTGAGGTCGTCCAGTCCCGACATCTGGTACGTAAATTTCTGGAGCTGATCGTTGAAGTTCGAGATGTCCGGAGTCCAGTGGTAGATGTTCTTCTCCGAGTCGGTCTCGTAATTGTTTAGCGAGAAGGGATACTGCTCCGGGGCAGCGGTGGGGGAGCTATCGGCGTTGAGTTCGAACTGCCCGTCTATGAATCTGAAATAATCGCCGACGTGATTTGGAACGATATCCTGGATGACCAGCAGGCCCTTCTCGTGGGCTTTGTCAACGAATTCCCTGTATAGTTCCAGATCTCCGAAATGTTCGTCTATCCTCTTGAAATCCCTCGCCCAGTAGCCGTGATATCCCCCGTAGCTCACCCAGGGGTTCCACCACTGGTTCGCGACCGGTGGGGTGATCCATACGGCCGTTGCGCCGAGCTCTTTTATGTAATCCAGCCTGTCTATCAATCCCTGGATATCTCCGCCGTTGTAGCGAGAATTGTCGTTTCCGGCCTCGCCAAAGCCCATGTCGTCGTTGGAAGTATCGCCGTTGGCGAACCTGTCGATCATGACGAAGTACACGATCTGGTCTTCCCATACAGGCTCTGCTGAAGCCAGGGATAAGAAAATGGCAGCTACGAAAATGGACAGAACGAACCTCTTCATAGGACACCTCCTTATTTTTAATCCATTATACAATCGAGAAACTCTCCCAGGTTCTTTACCCGGAGTCTGTGGTCGATATGTCTGTTGTAGGCCCAGTCCATTATGTAGGTATTAATTCCGTGGTCGAGAAGGTTTTCGATGTGGTGAGGCGCATCATCCACCGCCAGTTCCACTCCCAGGACCTGGCAGAGTTCGCCCTTGCGCGAGCTGACGATGATCGCGCCGGGTTCTCCCACGTGTTCCAGTATCCATCTCTGTGACTGTGCCTGGACGGTCCGTCCCTTCGTCGGGAAGCGTGAGGTTATGAAGTATATCTCGTGTCTCCCCGCTCTCATAATCTCCGCGAGTCTTAACAAATCGTCGCGGTCGGCATAGGCCGGAAGGCTCTCGTAGAAGTTAGGTGTGCTGCGGATAGCTTCCCACACTCTCTCTTCCATCTCCAGAGTGAGGTTTGGAACGCTCTTCCAGAAATCCCAGACCTTCACCTCGACGCTCACCGGCACTTCTTCGTACATCCGGTGGGCGATCTGCAAAAAGGCCAGATTGAAGTTGGTCAGTATATCGTCCATGTCTATCATTACCTTCACAAAAACACCTCCATATAAAGTATATAGCAACCGGACGCGTTATCGAGCAGCCAGTAGAATTAAGCGGCGAAGAGACTCATTATGAAAGACCGTTTGAGAAGGCTTTGTTTTGTGGGATAATCTGAAAGGAAAAGGCAGCGGATTAAAAGGAGGAATAAAGAGTATGTTCGAACTGAAGGACGTAGCGTTGCTTTACGAAACCAGGAAACAGGCTCTCGCCGCACTTAAATCGACCACATTGAAGATAGATCGGGGAGAAGAAATCGGAATCTACGGCCCTTCTGGATCGGGCAAATCCTCTCTTCTCTTCATAATGAGCACGCTCAAAGATCCCAGTCGCGGAGAGGTGAAGTACGACGGCAAGGAGATCACCGCGCTCACACCTTCAGCGAAGGCCGAGCTTAGACGTAAAGAGTTCGGGTTTGTTTTTCAGGAGCATTTCCTCGTAAACCATCTTACGGTGAGGGAAAACGTTTTACTTCCGGCAAGCGATAAGAAAGACGCCAGAAAACGCCTCGAGGAGATACTGGGTTTCCTCGGACTTGGTGAATTGCAGAAGAGATTTCCCTTCGAGCTCTCTCTCGGTCAGAGCCAGAGAGTGGCCATAGCCCGCGCGTTGATCAACAATCCACGAGTGATTTTCGCCGACGAGCCGACCGCATCGCTCGACAGGGATAACGGCCAGAAAGTTGTGAAGCTGCTCAGATCATACTGCAAGAAAAACAACGCCATTCTTATAATGGTCTCTCACTCGCCGGAAATGATAGAGGGATTCGGGAGGAGGTTCAAAGTAGAGAACGGTCAGGTGAGCGAGGTAACGGCCAATGTTTAAGTATATTTGGTTATACTTCAAAAGGAGGCCGTTGAGAATTCTGGCGTTTATTCTGGTCGTTGCCCTGGGTGTCGGGGCCAGCATGATCCTCGGTTCGATATTTCTCTCTTTTGGCGAGACCAGAAACAGGATATCCGCAGTTAACGAAAGCTGGATAACCATTCAGTACCTCTCCAGTAACGGCAGAGATTCACGGCTGGACGAGGTGATCGAGAAAACGCTCTCGGAAACCTTTGGCTTTTCCGACGCGATAAAAGTCGATATCGCCTATCTCAGTTACAACCTCTTCGGCAGCGCCAGAGCCAACTTCCCGGTGTACGGGATAAGACAGACGGATATTCCCAGACTTCTGCGAGAGTCGGAGATGCAGATAGCTCGGGGTACGGTTTTCGAGAGAGACTCGAGAGATATAATGGTATCCGGTTCCTTCCTCAAGGCCGACAGACTGGAAGTCGGCCAGATCTACGAAGAGACGCTGGAGATGTCCACACCCGGTCAGTATTCTATCGTGGCTTCATTGAAAGGACCATCGATCTTCGGTTTAGGCCCTGCGGGAATCTCCTCGGGCGGCGGCACTTATGGCTACATGATCTTCGCCAGAGAAGGTTTTCTCATGGCCGTCGAGAACGAGTTGAAGAACGCGCTGGTCGAGTATATGCCGTCTATTACGGTTAATGGACCGGCCTCGTCGATCGACAGGATAAGAGAGCAGTACGCCGGCTATTACACGGGAGTCTTTTTCGTGAATCTGGTAGTTGCACTGATCTTTACCGTGGGACTGACCATGCTCAACTCTGTAAGTCTACGTGAACGGAGAAAGGAGTACGGCGTTATGTCCGCGGTCGGCTATACAGGCGGAAGCCTTAAGGTCAGGCTCTTGATAGAGTCTTCGATTCAAGCTGCCTTAGGATGGATCGCAGGCTTCCTCGCCGGTGTATGGACCATCTCGGTTCTCGAGAAAAGGTTCTTCGAACCCGCCGGGCTTTTCCTCAGAAATGATCCCGTCGGCTCGTTCTACACCCTAATAATTCCGCTGGCTGTGGTGTTGCTGACCCAGTTTCTCATAACCGGTCATCTGAAACGCGACCTCATAAATCTCCTGAGGAGCGCCAGCAGGGAAAAGGGAATCTTCAGGAGTCGTTTCAGGGATATACATACAGGCTGGTTGCGTTATCCGGTGAGAACCGGCGCCTATACGCCCCTTTTTGTGAACGTGGTCGTTTTCGTAGCTTTGATATTTTTCTTCGGTTCCCTTCTTTCCGGTCTTTCCGATGGAATAAGGGACGGCGGGATCTTCTTCGAAAACAGAACATATGTGAGGATGGCCGACGGCGTGGAGTTTCCATCCGATATTACGTCCTCCCCGGAAGTGAAGTCCTTTAAGGCCGGGCTCGAAAAGCTCAGGATAAAGCTGCTCTTTGGAACGAGCAGTGTCTATATACCGGTGCTCTCGCCGGAAGATGCCCGGGCTTTGCTCCTGTTGAACGAAACACCGGCAACGGGAACGTTGCTGGTCAGCAAAGGCCTTTCGGAAAGACTTGAAGATGCGGCATCGCTAGGGTATTCAAAGGTTGAGGTATCGGCCGTATTGAAGGGGCTTTCCGGTGTGATGGTCGCCTCACCGCTTCCGGGTGGAACGCTTCTGACCTATGACACGGCCGGAGAGGCCGAAAAGATTCGAAGAAGTCTTCTTTTTTCACAGACTGAGATGATCCTGGATAATTCGACATTCGAAAAGTCCTATAAACAGGAGACGCAGTTCATGAAACTGATAACGGAGATCATCATCTATTTGCAGTTCTTCGTGGTAATGGTGATCGGCGTGGTAACTGTAATAAGAACCGTAAGCGCAAGACGTTCGGAAATATCTATAAGAAGCATAATCGGGCTGAAAGAAAAAGAGACTCGCCGGATGCTTTCGGCCGAGCTCGCCGTAGTGATACTGTCGGCGGCGGCGATGGGATGCCTTGCCGGCTTGACAGTCTGGTGGATCATGAAATCGATATTCTTCCAGGGCGTCTATACCTCCACACTCGTAAGCATGCCGACGGCACTCAGAGTCTCTCTCATGGTTCTCTCGATTCTCGTGGCCGGTTTCCTGACCGTTAGGTTCTTTGCAAGCCGGGAAGATCCGATAGCGATAATAGAGAGGTAGCCACATGAGATACAGAGAATACGCCTCGCTTACGGATGGTTTCTCCACGGGGAAGTTGAACAGGATCACCGATGTGCCGCGCCTTAGAGTCGGCCACTGCACGGTCGACAGAGATCGGCCGACGGTCCTGAGGACCGGCGTTACGGTTCTCAGGATCGACGATGTCATAACCAAACCGGTGTGGGCCGCCTGTAACGTTTTCAACGGCTACGGAAAGTCTATGGGGCTGGTTCAGGTCGACGAGCTCGGGACGATGGAGAGCCATGTCTTTCTGACCAACACGCTATCCATAGGAGCGGTTCAACAGGGCGCGGTCAAAATCGCTCTCCGAGAGCACCCCGGGACCACTTCTTTCAACGCCGTCGTGATGGAATGCAACGATAGTTACCTCAGTGACATCGCCTCTCTCTCAGTGACGGATATGATGACGATCGAGGCTTACGATGGAGTCGTGGAAGATTTCCCGATGGGCAGCGTCGGTGCCGGCACAGGGATGATCTGTTTCGGATTCAAGGGAGGGATCGGCTCCTCTTCCAGGGTAATCGAGATAGGCGGCAGGGAGTACACCCTGGGAGCTCTAGTGCTGGCCAACTTCGGGAGGACAGCCGATCTAAAGATGCCCGGGCCGGTTGACGCTAACTTCGAAGAACCCCAAAAGACCGGCGGTTCATTGATAATGGTTCTCTCGACAGATATTCCGTTGCTACCTCACCATCTGAAGAGGGTCGCCAGGCATTTGAGTCTTTCCATCGGAATACTCGGAGCCCCCGGTTATCACGGCAGCGGCGACATCGCGCTGGCCTTTTCCACAGCCGATAGGAGCGATCCTCAGGCATTGACTATCGGAGAGGACGGTTCAACCATGAGTCAGATCTTCAAAGCATCAGTCTGGGCCACGGTTGAGGCCATACTAGATTCTATGTTTTCATCGCCCGACATGAAGGGCTTCCGTGGCGCGACCCCTTCAATTCTTGACAGCATCCGTCAGAGATTGTAGCGATGTTTGAATGTGCCAAAGGCTCCAGGCCATCCAGCCGTCAAAATGGCACACATTGACTGATCTTCATGCATTTTGTTTCTTCGTGATTCTCCAGATTGGGTAAGATGTGTTTTCAATTAACTAAAAATGATATAATGATTTCAGCAAATTACCGTGGAGTCATAAAGCATTAAATTTCTTTCGTCAGGAGTCATGCTTTTCCATTTTGTTATCCAGAGGGGAAAGAGAAACGAGCAAAAAAAGGGAGGATAGATGAAAGCAACGGTCTTTCTTTTGATTGTGACGGTCTCTGTTTCGTTGATCGCTCTAACCCCGCTGACGGTAACCTTCAAAGATGGTGAACCTCTCTCTTACTACAGAGAATACTTCGATCTCTATCCTGGAGATAGGGAAGTGTTTCGCTGTCCGCTTCTTCTGGTTGGCGCTGGAAATTCGTTGATGTTTCTGGATAACGGCCAACCGTTAACCTTATGTATGGCTGGACTGAGCACGGAGCAACTTGACAGTTCTTTTCTTGACAGGCTTCTGCGAGGTCGGGATTTCTCGATCTCCTTTGAAACCTCGCAGAACGCTGTGGGAAGTCATAGACCGGCATATCTATGGCTTCGATACGAGACAGGGTATGTCAACGTGAATCTCCTGCTTCTAGAAAACGGTAAGGCACTTCTGGAAAGCTGCAGGGAATCGTCGTTGTTGAAATGGCTGGAGCGGTTTGGTAAATACGAAGCACCCCCGAATGGGCCATTGCAGAAAAGAAGCACAATCCGTGAAAGAAGGTTCACAACGATCGTCTCCATATACAGCGCGGGCCGAGCGAAGCGACTGGAGAGCGGGATTTATGATCTTGAACCGGAGAAGGGCCCTAAATATGATCATGATGCAATGCAAAGCGAGAAATCTTACACCATCAACGAAATCTTTGCCCCGGAGAAGGGTCGAGTTGTAGAAGAGTCACCAACTGCCACAAACGAACAGTGGAATACGATCGTGAGTTTCTCGGGTTCATCTACCGACTTTACCGAGCCTTTCACCGTACCGACCGGAGAATGGAGGATAAATCTGAGCCACGAGGGAAGTTTCTTCTCGCTTACACTCTACAACGCCTACGACGGAAGCATCGAAGAAACGCTGCTCACGGCGACATCACCCGGTGCTAGAGAGATTTATCTTCACAGGAGCGGAACCTTCTACTTCTCCATCATCTCCACAGGTAATTACGAGATAATCGTCCAGGTGAAGACGGAGAGCAGTTCCTAACGCTCTTATCGCTCTTCCGAAGGACGGCTCCTGGCGTCATATCTTCTTCGGGAAGCTTATAGTGACCGTTGTTCCAAGCATGTAGCGAGACCTTATATCTATCGTACCACCGATCAGGTTCAAAGCGTGCTTTACCAGCGAAAGACCTAGCCCCAGGCCCGAGGAACCTGATGTTTTAGCGTTGCTGGCGCGGTAGAACCTCTCGAAAACCCTGGGAAGTTCGTCGCTCTTGATTCCAATTCCGTTGTCTTTGACGGAGAGAAAAATCTTCCGGTCAGTTTCGTAAGACGTGATTTCGATCTTTTCTCCGATACTGGAGTATTTAACGGCGTTTGAAATGAGGTTGGAAATTATTCTGAAGAGAAGCATAGAGTCGGCCGCGGCATAGATGTCCGGTGAGACGGATACTTCGATCTGCAGTTTCTTCCGCTTCCATTTGCTTTCGAGATCGCCTATGGCTTCATCGACCAGTTCTCTCAGATTCACCGTCTCTACCTTCACTCTGTAGTTTTGCAGTTCGAGGTTAGAGAGTAAACCCAGTTCTTCCACAAGACGAGCAAGCCTGTTAGTCGATCTGGATATTCTTACAATCGTCTCTAGTACTTCTTCGGGAAGTTTTTCCCTTTTTTCGATTAGAAGTTGGACGTAACCGTTTATGACGGCCAGGGGAGTGGAGAATTCATGAACTATGGAGTTCACGAAGTCCATCTTGGCGTTCTCGAAGAGCTTCTCGTTTGTTATGTTTCTCATTACTATGTAAGGCGGAACTACCTTCACACGCAGGTAAAGGGTCATATCGTCTTTGACATAGATCGTATCGGTCTCGAACTTCAACTCCGATATGAAACTATCCACGATCTTAGATATTCCCTGAACGTGCAAGCCATCGGGGAGTGCCTTGCCCTCGACCTCTCCCAGCAGTTTTCTGGCCGAAGAGTTGGCCTCGACAATAGCCAGTCCCTCATCGACCTTGAGAATCCCTTCGCTGAGCTCGTTCAGGAGAGGCTCGTTCATTTCGCGTCACCGGGAACGAATTTGTACCCCACGCCTCTGACTGTCCTGATAAACTTCTCGCCTACCTTCTCTCTGAGTTTGCTTATATGGACATCGACGGTTCTGAAATCCCCGTAGAAATCGATTCCCCAGACTTTGTCGAGTAGTTCTTCCCGGGTGAAGACCCTTCCGGGGTTCTCGGCCAGTATTTTCAACAATTCGAATTCCCTTCTGGTGAGTTCTTCCGAGACCCCGTTTCGCGTGACGGTGTAAGACTTCAGATTCACCAGCGCCTCACCTATGACTAATTGTTCTTCGAGTTTTCCGGAAACTTCTGTGCGCCTAAGAACGGCCTTTATCCTGGCTACCAGTGCACGCGGATTGAAGGGTTTGGTAACGTAATCGTCGGCCCCCAATTCCAGTCCCAGTATCATGTCCAGATCGGACTTTCGGGCCGTCAGGAAGATTATGGGAATGTTCGGGTTTGTCGAGCGTATCCTCTTTATCAGATCGAGCCCGCTGGCATCGGGAAGCATGATATCCAGAAGAATAACGTCCGGTCTGTCCGACTGTAAAGCCCGCCAGAGTTCTTCGGCGCTGGTTGCGGTATCTACCTCCATGCTTTCGCTTTCGCAGGCCGTTCTGATAATGTTCAGAATATCTGGATCGTCGTCCACTATTAAAACTCTCAACGTCGCATTTCCTCCTTGAGATTAGCGCCTTTCGCGATGTAGTAGATCTCCTCGGCGATATTGGTTGCGTGATCGCCGGCCCTTTCGAGAAACCTCGCAACGAGCAGAAGATCCAGCAGTTGGGCGATGGCTTTTGGGTCGGTCATGTTGACCAGTTTATCGCGAACCTCGCGCTTTATGTAAACATAGTATTCATCGACCTTGGCATCTTCGCTCCAGACTTTCCTGGTAACTTCGATATCTCTGTTATAGTAGGCCTTGATGATCTCATCGAGCATGTTCTCTACCACTGCGGTCATTTTCTTGATGTGGACCAACGGCTTTACCAGCGTCTGATTTTCGTACCTCACGGCGACTTCGGCGATGTTGACGGCCAGGTCTCCTATTCTCTCGAGATCGGTGGCGAGCTTCATCATGGTCAGGACATATCTCAGGTCTTCGGCAAGGGGCTGGAACCTCCCTATATAGTTGCATATTTCTAAATCCATTTTGCGTTGAAGGTCGTCAATAATTTGGTCACCGTCTATAACAGTTCTGGCGGAGTCTCCGTCGAGTCTGTCTAAAGAATCGATCGCCTTTACGAGGCTTGATCTGACGTTCTCTATCATGTCCGATAGCATCGATTTCAACCTGTTGAAACCCGCTTCAAGGTGGCGCTGCCTTTCTTGAGTCATGCTTACCACTCCCCGTTAGCTGAAAATACCCCTCAAATAGTCGCTGGTTCTCGGATCTGACGGGTTAGTAGTTATCTTCTCGGTTGTATCGAATTCGACCAGTTCGCCGACATAGAAGAACATTAAGTAATCCGAAATCCTCAGAGCCTGCTGCAAATTGTGGGTAACTATTATTATAGTATACCTTTCAGAGAGTTCTTCGATAAGTTTTTCTATCTTCTGCGTTGCGATGGGGTCCAGAGCGCTGGTAGGTTCGTCAAGCAGCAGGACTTCCGGTTCCACCGACAGCGCCCTTGCAATGCAGAGCCTCTGTTGCTGTCCTCCTGAGAGGTTCAGCGCGTTCTTCTTTAGTTCGTCCTTCACTTCATCCCAGAGCGCCGCCTGCTTGAGGGATCGCTCGGCTATCTCTTTCAGTCTCTGGCGGTTTTTCACACCGTGTATTCTCGGTCCGTACGTTACATTATCCTGTATGGTTTTGGGAAAGGGATTGGGCTTCTGAAAGACCATCCCCACCTGTTTTCTCAAAGAGACCGCGTCCATCGTGAGCGTTTCTTTGCCGAGAAGTTTGATGGAACCGGTGTGTCTGTAAGTCGGGATCAAATCGTTCATCCTGTTCAACACCCTGAGAAAGGTCGATTTCCCGCAACCGGAAGGACCGACGACGGCAGTCACCTTCCTTCGGGGTATCTCGCACGTCACATCTTTCAATGCATGCTTTTCACCGTAGAATACGTTCAATTCATCTATCACGAAGATCGTATCTTCCACCTTACACCTCCAGCTTCTTCGTTTCCTTTCTCCGTCTAATGGCAACAAGCAAGAAGAGAACCACCACTATGATCAAGAGGAGAGATATGCTACCTTCGAGTTTAGGGGTCACATTATCGGGATAGACGGCCGAAAGAACGAATATATGTGTCGGTAAGGCCATGGCCGGTTCGAAGGGACCGGTGGGGTTCCTGGTTATATAAAAGGCCGCTCCGGTGAAGAGTACGGGTGCCGTTTCGCCTATTATCCTCCCAATCGCTATAATCACTCCGGTTAAAATACGAGAGAAAGAGGCCGGCAGCACTATTCTAAAAGACGTCTCGGCCCTGTTTGCGCCCAGTGCGAGGGATGCTTCTCTGTACGAATAGGGAACTGCCGTCAGGCTTTCGTGGGTGTTGGATATTATGTAGGGGAGCGACATAATTCCCAGTGTGAGACCGCCGGCCAGAACCGACGTTCCGAACCCGAAAGTGATCGAGAAGAGTGATAGGCCGAACAGGCCGAAAACAACCGAGGGGATCCCGGCCAGAATGTTGTTGGCGGTGAGTATAAGTCTTTTGAAGGCGGTATCTTTGCTGTATTCGCTCAGATAAACGGCCGCCAGTATTCCAACAGGTATAGAGAACAAAAGAGCTACCGCCACGAAGTAAACCGTTCCGACCAGCGCCGGCCAGATCCCGCCCCCGGTCATCGAATTCCTTGGGAAAGCCGTCAGGAACTCCAGATCGATATTGTCCAAACCGTTGACTATCAGAAAGCCTATCAAAGCCACTATAAGGCCGATCAAGGTGTATGAAACAACGGCGAAGGTTATCTTCACGATTGCGTCTATCTTCATTTTCCTTTACTCCTTTTTAGCTTCATGGCTATCAGAGTGAAAACAGTCGAAATCGCCAGAAGTACAACACCGATCATGAAAAGGGCAAAATAATGTGTGCTTCCCAGCTCGACCTCTCCCATCTCTCCGGCGATCGCCGAAGTGAGCGGCCTCACGGGATCGAAGATCGTGGAAGGCACCATGGTCGCTCCTCCAGCAACCATGAGAACTACCATGGTCTCACCGATAACCCTGTTGGTTCCCAGTATGATCGCGTTCAGTATGCCGCTCCTTGCCTGAGGTAAGAGTATCCTGAAAATCGTGCCCGTCATATTCGCACCCAGAGCTAGAGAAGCCTCTTTCTGATCCCTAGGAACAGCTCTCAGGGCATCTTCCACGAGAGTAACAAAGTACGGCATCGCGAGTATAGAGAGCATTAAAGAGGCGTTCATAACGTTCAGCCCGGTCCATACATGGAGAGGGAAATGTTCCATCAGCCATCTGGAGACGTACTTGAGACCGAAACTTCCCAGCACAACGGACGGGATGCCGGCCATGAGTTCGAAGATATATTTGATGGCATCGTGGCTTTTCCTGCCACTGAACTCGGCCAGAAAGATCGCGCAGACAAAACCCAGAGGAATCGCTATAACCAGAGTTAATCCTGTAACGCTCAGAGTGCCAGCGAGCAAGGCGAGGATTCCAAACTCGGCATCCTCGTAGGTGGGGTACCAGCGGGCGCTGAATAAGAAGTCTTTCGGCGATACTCTTCCAAATACACGCACCCCGTCAGATATAAGGAAGTAAAAGATCCCGAAGACTATAATAGATGTCAGCAAAGCGGCGAAAGTCACCAGAACTTTCGCCGATAGTTCAACTCTCTTTCTTCGCAACCGGACTCATCCAATCTTATTTCGTGCCGTATGCGTTTACGTATCCAACTGTGAGAACGGCTGCCTGACCTTCCGGCGAAAGAGCGTATCTCAGGAAATCGGCCACTACTCCCGTTGGAAGTCCATTCGTGGCATTCACGAACATGAAGAGCGGTCTGGATACCGGGTATGTTCCTGCATTAACGTTTGCAACGGTCGGTTCGACTCCTTCGACAGTGAGCGCCTTGACCTCTCCTGTGATATAACCCATACCTATGTAGCCGATCGCGTAATTGTTCTGAACTACCTGTTCTACTTCGGCCCTGGTGGAGGCGAGCTGTTGAACCTGTGGTGCGAGTTTATCACCTTTCATGACATGCTCTATAAAGTATTCGAAAGTCCCGGAAGCGTTGTCCCTCGAGAACGGAACGATCCTTACCCTGGGAAGTGATGAATCTATCTGGTTCCAGGTCGTCACTTTCCCAGAATAGATATCGTAGAGCTGTTGAAGCGTTATGTTGTCAATCGCCAGAGATCTGTTGACGATGATGGCTATACCGTCGTAGGCCACAATGTATGGAACGAAGTACTTTCCGTCTCTGTTCATCTGTTCGATTTCCGAAGGTTTGATCCACCTGCTGGAGTTGGCGATATCTGTCTGACCGTTGAAAAGAGCTTTGATACCAGTCGAGGATCCAGCGCCTTCGATGGAGATCTCCACCCCGGGTTTGAGAGCCTTGAAGGCCTCGGCCCATAGCTGAGCGACCGGGTACACTGTGTTGGAACCTTTTATAACCAGTGTTGAACCGAATGCCAGTACCACCGAAAGAGTCGCCAGAGCAATAGCTATAACTGTCTTTTTCATCTTTTGCACCTCCCGAAGTTTTTCTACAATACGTTTATACTCCGGGAGCGTTATTCGAGTTTTAGTCGAGTATTAATGACCGGATCCTTCGCAAAACCGGCTTTAGAAGCGGTCAGTAGGAAAAAGCCTTTTGCCGCTTCCCGTTATCGCGGGAAGTTTGCCTGAATATTACCCGCGTTACTCCCATCGGTGGTGGGTTTTGTCGATCAAGGTAGTGTAAATTATACCGGCGTTAATAATGTTAATCGGGTTGAGCTGTCAAAACACTCGGTTAACGTCTCCTGACGAAGAGGCTGTCTATGATCTCTCCTTGCGGCGTTTTAGCCTGGATGGAAATACCGTCAAGGGTGTATTCGAACAGAACATAGTGGTATGACTGGCCGTAAGCCTTCAACCCCGGCCCGGGCAGGATCTCGTAGAGGGGAGCGCCACCGCCGGCCGTTATTATATAGTTCACTCCGTTTCTCTCTATCCTCTGGTAGCCGTGATCGTGGCCGTTCAGAACTATATCGACGCCGTAGCTTTCAAAGACCGGCACCAGGTACTCTTTCACATAAAAGTGATCGCCGTGTGGCCCAAAACTGTAAGGAGGGTGGTGGAAGAAGACGATTGTGAAGGCAGGATCGAGAACGGCCGCCTTCTCGAGCTCTGTGAGTAACCAGGTATACTGTTGTGAGTATTTATCGAAGGATTCATTCGTGTTCAAACAGACGAAAAAGATATCACCGTACCAGAAACTGTAGTAGCGTTCGTTTCCCGGATATGCGAAGAATCTAAGGTAATTGATCGCATCGCTTTCGTGGTTGCCGATGGCACTGTAGTAAACGCCGCTGGAGAGGTTCTCAACGGCCTGCATGAAGTCTTTCCAGCTTTCCAGATCATCATCGCTGGAAACCAGGTCTCCTGTGTTTATCACCAGAGAGGCGTTCTCTGCTGCAATGGCCGCTGTTACGGCTTTATGGACCTCGAGATCGCTCCTGCTGTCGCCGTAAGCTGCGAATCTAAAGGGAGAGTTCCTCTGAGGCGAGGTCGTTAGCACTCCACCGCCTCTGTAAACGAGGCTGTCTCCCCGCATGCTCTTCACGATGTACGCATAACTCGTGCCCGGTCTCAGGCCGGAAACACGGAATCTGTGGAGCGTTACTTCAGTCTCGGAATGTATCCACTCGTTCGATCCGTCATAGACGATCAGGTAGGAATCGGAAGGTTCCTCGGTGAACCATGTAATAGTGATCTGCTCGCCGGTGACATCGCTGAGATAAACGCCAAAAGTAAGACAGGCGATCATCGAAATCAACACAACCAAGAATTTCCTCACTTTCATCAACTCCTTCAAGATCAATTGTAACCTGTCCGGCCTGAAGTAGTGAAGCACCTGGACGGTAGAGGAAACGCTTAAACAAGGAATACTTCAGATGTGTTTTTCAAACTTCTCAAGGTCCACCGCTGCTCTACGTGCTATAATTCTGAAGCTGGAGGTGAGATACATGGAATTATACAGTAGCGAGAGTGAACCGCCACCTTGATCTTTCTCGTCCATTGAGACCTCCTTCTCGGGACGGGGAAACCAATCCTTGACTTGATAACAAGAAGGAGGTAAACAATGTGCGAGAGATACTGGTATCTGAATACGGTAAGTTGAAGTCTATCGATACACCCATAGAAGGCTGCTGGATAAATATCACTTCTCCGAACAGCGAAGATATATCCTTTCTCAAGGAAATGGGTTTTGAAGAGGACTTTGTGTACGACTCTCTCGACCAGGAAGAGAGAGCGAGGTTCGAGCAGGACGAGGACCTCGTATATATCATCACCAAACTCCCCTACTTCGACAGTGAAGACAAAGCCGTTCCGTACAAGACTATGACTCTCGGTATAGCCATGAAGTCAGGCTACTTCGTCACCGTCAGTAGTTTTAAAAGCGCCATCCTCGAAGATCTTATCGAAGGGCGCGTCAGGGACGTTTCCACAAAAAAACGCAACAGATTCCTGCTGAGAATCTTCGACAGGGGAACGGTTTATTACCTGAGATATCTCAAAGAGATCAGGCGGCTTTCAAACGAGATAGAGTCGGAGCTCCACCGCTCTACAAGGAACAAGGAGCTGGTGGCCATGCTGAACCTCGAAAAATCTCTGGTCTTCTTCACGACATCTCTGAGATCCAATGAACTGATGTACGAGAAGCTAAAAAGGGCCCACATACTTACCCTTTACGAAGAAGACGAGGAACTCTTCGAGGACATATCCATCGAAAACAGGCAAGCCATCGAGATGGCAAACATCTACAGCGACATACTGACCGGTATGATGGACGCCTTCGCTTCGGTTATATCGAACAACCTGAACGTAGTGATGAAGATACTCACGATCGTTACTCTCACGCTGCAGATACCGACGCTCATCGCCTCGATCTACGGAATGAATGTGAGTCTTCCCTTCATGGACAGTCCGAGCATCTTCTACTGGTCGATGGGGCTTTCCGGTCTGGCAGCCATTATCGTCGGGTTCATCCTTTTCAAGATAAGGTGGTTCAAGTAGAGCGTAGCGATTTGAGCAGAAAAACCTGCACAACAGATGAGGCCATGAGAACGAAGGGGATCGCGGTTACCGGTAGAAGAAAGCCTACCAAAGCATAAAAGAGGGCTATCGAAGAGGTTATAAAAAACGTAGCCCTCTTTTTTTTGCCGGTGATCGCAAAGATCTTGTCGTAATAATGGTCTCTGTCTCCTTTCAGGGGCGATTTTCCTGCCAGCGAACGTCTGGCGAAACCTATGAAGAGATCCAGCACGACCGGCCAGCAGAAGGCGGCGATCCTGACGAAATTCTGGCTTTCCCAGCTCTGTATTAGAAGCAATCCCACGAAAGTTCCGGCAAGATACGACCCCTGATCTCCCATGAAAATCTTCGCGGGAGGAAAGTTGTACATTAGATAACCGGCAAAAGCGCCGGCGATAGCCAGCGATATGTCGGGAGAAAATCCCGCAATGAAGGCGAAGATCGCGAAGATGATCGTGTTTCCCGCACAGATGCCATCAAGACCGTCCACCATGTTGTAAGCGTTGACCGCTACAGCGAAAACGAAGGCGAGTATGGTCGAATCGAAGAAGGAATAACCGAAGATTATGTAGGATATCGAAAAGCCACCGGCCAGCTCCATGAAAAGCCTCACTTTGGGCGAGAGTCCCCTTTTGTCGTCAACAAAACCTACCGTCCACATAACGATGAAAGGAAAGAAGTACTCGGGATAGTTGAGGAACCATGGTGAGATCGACAGAAGTATGGCCGTTCCACCGAGATAAGGTATAGGCTTTTCGTGAGGTTTGAGCGCTCCGGCTGGTTTATCGACGAAACCCAGCTTCGTTCCGAGTATCTTGAAGATATAGTTGAAAACCAGAGACAGACCGAAGGCTATTATTACTTCCATTATCCGACCCTTTCGACGGTCTTCGCTACGACCTGTGCGACGTACTCCTGTTCATCGGGAGAGAGGTTGCTGAAGAAGGGAATGGCCACAGTTTGCCTTGAAACTCTCTCCGTCACAGGAAAGCTTCCCTCGCGGTAACCGAACTCCTCTATGTAGAAAGGCTGGAGATGAACCGGTCTGAAGTACTCGCGACACTGCACCCCGTTTTCTCTCAGCTGATCCATAAACCGCCCCCTGTCGATCCGCTCATCAAGCCTTATCACGTACACAAACCACCCCATTGAAGTCACGTAATCTTCGAGGTAAGGAACGGTAACTCCTCCGATCTTCGAGAGCAAGGCGGAGTAGCGGTCGGCCACGACTCTGCGCTTCTGGAGTATTTCGTCGATCCTTTTCATCTGTTCGACGCCCAGGGCGGCAGAAAGCTCGTCCAGACGATAGTTGTAGCCAAGCCTAACGTGTTCCAGCCAGTCTTCAGCGACGCCACGGCCCTGGTTTCTCATGCTCCTGGAAAGCTCGGCTATAGACGGATCGTCCGTTACGATGATGCCGCCCTCACCGGTAGTTATCTGTTTGTTGGGGTAAAAAGCGAAGGCGCCGGCAAGTCCGAAGGACCCGGCCCTCCTACCGAGATAACCGCTGCCCAGAGCCTCGCAGGAATCCTCGACTATCGGGATCGCGTACTTCTGGCAGATCGCTTCGATCCCCTCCCAGTCCATCGGGTGGCCGAAAATATCGACACCCATGAAGAGATCGGGCAGGAAACCTTTTAGAGACAGCTTTTCAGTCTCGAGACCCTTTCTCGAATACTCCTCGAGCGCTTCATCAAGCGTTTCGGGAGAGATGTTGTAGGTCTTTTCGTCGATATCGGCGAAGACCGGTATGGCTCCCTCGTATATAGCGACATTCGCAGAAGAGACGAACGTGAAGGGGCTGGTCAGCATAACCTTTCCCCTGTCCAGACCGACGGACCTCACGATAAGATGGAGAGCGCTTGTACCACTGTTCACGGCGATCGCATATTTCAATCCGACATAATCGGCGATGATCCTCTCGAATTCCACTACCTTCGGACCTATAGACAGGATTCCCGAGTCCATGAGACCGGCAACGGCCTCGATTTCTCTCTCTGTGATATCGGGCCTGGCAAGGGGAACCAGCAATTACTCCACCTCCCTGGTAGAACGCGCAAAAGTTGATAGAAGAAGACCTAACATGAACGACCATAGGGCCGCAAGCCCTATCTGATAATCTTTTGGAAGCATGAAAGTGACCGTGTGGGCCGGTATCCAGAACCAAAGAAGCGAGAGAAAGGCCGAATCGAGCTTCTTCCAGTTCCTCTTGCGTTCAACGATGTTGTCTAGAAGTCTGTGGAAAAGAACGAGAAAGACACCGAATTGAAGGTTCATGGCCACCGAACGCGCCAGAGCGTTGAGGAAAGCTTTTTCGAAGAAGACCTCCGGCAAAACTCTGTTGAGAACGAGAGTGTTGACAAACCCCTCGAAACCTATGAAGGCCACTTTTATGAAGATCGAGAGAACGGCCCAGACCAGCATCTTCGACAGAAAGAGCGACATGGAGACGCTCTCCTTCGATCCCGAAAGTTTCTTGCTGACAAGATCGCCCAGGGTGCCGAGAACGGCGAATTGAATCATGGCCGATATGAAGGGATAGCCTCTCACGAAGTTCAAATACCAGTTCATGAAAAATCTCCCCCCGTCTTGATTCTGGCCGTCGCATCGGGCATAAATCCTTGTATTATTCCGTTCAGGACTGCATAATCGCTGTTACGTATTGCAAGCTCGAGCTTCGAAACCAACTCTTCCATCTCTTTTTCACCGAGAACGGTCTGCCCGTTCAATTTGAAGATTTTGGGATGTTTAGTCTTCGATAGGGCCTCGTCGGTCATGACTAGCTCCTCGAAAAGCTTCTCCCCCGGCCTGGCTCCGGTGTACTCTATCATTATCTCCTGCTGTGGCACGTAACCGGCGAGAGTGATCATCTCCCTCGCCAGAGTCGATATCTTGACCGGCTCGCCCATATCCAGAACGAAGATGTCGCCTCCGGCGGCGTATGCGCCTGCCTGGAGAACAAGAGAAACGGCCTCGGGTATGGTCATGAAATATCTGGTCATTCTCGGATCGGTAACGGTTACCGGACCACCCGACTGTATCTGCTTTTTGAAGAGGGGTATGACACTACCACGGCTGCCGAGAACGTTGCCGAACCTCACTATCCCGAAGCGCGTGGCGCTGTTTTCCGCGATCGACCTGACGAACTCCTCGGCCAGCCTTTTCGAAGCGCCCATGATAGAGGAAGGGTTGACCGCCTTGTCAGTCGAAATCATCACCATGGCCTCGGCCGAGTATCTGTGAGCCAACGAGGCAACGTTTAGAGAGCCCAGAGAATTCACCCGGAAGGCCTCAGTGGGGTTTTCCTCCATAAGCGGGACGTGTTTGTGTGCGGCCGCGTGGAAAATCAGCGACGGTCTGTGAGTCTTGAAGATATACTCCATGCGGTCTGTATCCTGGACATCTCCTATAAGCTGTACCACAGGGATATCCGGATATTGCTTCGAAATCTCCTGCTTTATTTCATAGATGCTGTTCTCACCTTTGCCCAGAAGAAGCAACTTTCCGGGACCAAGCGGAGCTATCTGTCTGCAGAGTTCGCTACCTATGCTACCTCCGGCGCCGGTCACAAGAACTACTCTTTCGACTATGTAGTCTTTCAACGAGGCCAGATCGACCTTTACAGACTCTCTGCCGAGCAAGTCTTCTATATCTATCTCCCGAAGGTAGCCTAGCCTGGCCTTACCGTCTATTATCTCGGTCAGGCTCGGAAGAGTCTGGACCTTTATTTTTTTGGTATCGATGTAGGAGAAGATCTTCCTCAGAGTCTGCGAGTCGGCCGAGGGTATGGCAACTATTACCTTGCCGATCTTGAATCCTTCGACCAGTTCCATTATCCGCGTCGAATCGCCAAGAACCTGAATACCCCTAATTCTTCGGCGGAGCTTTCTGGGAGAGTCGTCAACAAAACCCACTACTACGCCGTGTTCTGGATGGCGGGCCAGTTCTTCGGCAAGAGATGTTCCGGCGTCTCCGGCACCCACTATGAGCACTCTTTCCGATGCTGCAAGTGCATGGTGCCCCCTGTTGATAAAGCTCAACCACATTATTCTCGACCATATTATAAGAAAGGCCGAACCGATAGCGGCCATGCTTGAAACAGTGAAAGGGACCGTTAAAAGCTTTATGTTCAAGAGAATGAGTAGCCTTCCGACCCCAAATCCGGCTACGAAACCTGTCGCAATTCCCCGGATGACGATCCAGTAGTCTCTGAAATAGCTGTAACTCCAAGCTATTTTGTAGGTGCCGTTCAAGGCCAACGATATAACTATGAAAAGACTGAAAAAAATGCCGTTCACGAAGAATTCCGGCTCGTACAGATTGAATATACCGTACCTGAAGTACATCCCCATAACGTAAGCAAGGTATATGAGAAGAAAATCGAGAAGGAGAAGCGCCACATTTCTCCTCATGCCGGTCAGAGCTTTCAACTTGAACAATACATTCACCTCGGAAGAGATTCTAGCACAACAGCTACGGAACGGGGAATCGGAACTGAGTTCAATACTTGCGCTCTCCGAATATGATCGTTCCCAGTCTCACCATGTTCGATCCTTCCTCTATCGCAACCCTGTAAGAATTGGACATTCCCATCGAAAGATATCTCATCTCCACATTCTCGATCCCCGAGGTACCTATCTCTTCGAATAACCTTCGAGTGAGTCTCAGATGGGGTCTGATTCCTTCGACGTCATCTGTCACCGGCCCCATGGTCATAAGACCGACGACGATGATATTTTCGAGATGGGAGATTTCTTCTAGCAGTTCAGGGGATTTTTCGGGATATACGCCGCTCTTGTTCTCTTCTCTGGCGCTGTTTATTTCTATCAACAGGGGCATTTTCTTTCCGATCGCTCCCGCTCTCTTATCGATTTCGACGGCCAGTTTCACGGAATCGACAGTCTGAATTATATCGAATATTTCGACCGCCTTTTTCACTTTGTTAGTCTGAAGGTGACCTATACAGTGCCAGCGGGCTTTAATGCCTATCGCACTATGCTTTTCCTGTGCCTCCTGTACATAGTTCTCTCCAAGGTCTATGACACCGCTGTCGAGGAGTTCCAGAATCTCCTGAACACTCCTGGTCTTGGTTGCGGCAATAAGTGTAACATAATCGGGAATCTCTGCCCTCAATCTTCTCACGTTATCTACGATCAACTTCACAACCTCCCGATCAATTATATATTTGTTCCGGTGACTTCTACCGTAAGTCTGTCACTATTTTCATGTTATTATTCCGTTGCGGAGATCCATACAAACGAAAGGAGGTTTTATTCCGTGAAATCGAGCATTATATTTATTTTTGCCCTCTTGATCGCCATACTCATATTCTCGGTGTTTTTATTCATTCAAGACAGACTCGCCTTGAAAGAACTTCTTCTATCGGCCAGCAAGCTGGAAGAAAGTGTTTCCAATCTCCAGACGCGCATGGGGAGTATCCAGAATGCAGTTGACAATCTCCGCAATCTTGTAGAAGAGCCGTACAGATTATTGAAGTCGAAAGAGTTCTTTACTGTAAGCGTCGGGTTCGACGAAGTGATCGTGAAGTCGCTTTTCACATTTTCCGAGTATAAAGAAGGAAGCGACGTATTTCTCGTCTTGAACGACGAAGCCGGTTCAACAAGAACCCTGGAACTCGATAGGGAAGATGGAGTTTCCTTTATCGAACTATCCATTTCTCCGTTTGGAATTTACAGCGGGCAGATCTTGGTACGGGAAGGATCCCGAGAAATAATGAGCGACCGTTTTCAAATACCTCCCGAGAATTACCGTATACAGAACTTTGAAATCTCAGGCAGAGCCTGGCAGCAGGACCAGAACGATTTGCTTTACTCTTTTCATCTGATAACAACCTCTTTTATTCAAAACAGTCAGCTCAAAATCGCTAAAGCTTCAGTACGGGTTATGAATCAGGGTGAAGTGATAGACGTACTAGATATGCCCTTCCAGGATGGGCAAACGGCACTCACAACTACAAATTACACGGCTGGCAGAGACAGCAATTACGAATTCTTCGCAGACGTTACTTATGGCTTCGGAGGCTCAGTCAGCAGGAAAATAGAAGTCAAGTACAATTTTTAAGCCGGTTTTATGTAAGAACGACTCTTTTGATCAGTTTTGATCAGAAAAACTAGAGTCGTTCTTTTTGTTTGTTTATAGGTGCGTCTCCGATAAAATTTCCATGGAAGGTGAGTATATTGAAGAGACGGGAATGGCTAGAAAAATACAAAAGGGAGATGCTCGACCGGCCGGCGCGAAGTGCGGCCAGTCCCGAAAAGCTCCAGGATTACCTGCTTCGAATGATGGGATTCGTTGAGGAATCCTCTATCGTAGCGGACTTTGGATGTGGCGTCTGCAATCTCTGGCCGCTTTTGCGGGACATGGGTATGCGAATAGTGGGAGTCTCCTGCAACAGAAAGGAGCAGCAGCAGAAGGGAATCCGAATAATGAACATAGAGATGACCGATTTCAACTTGCTTGGCATATTTGAAGGTTTTGTAGCGGTCGATCTTCTACAGCGTATTCCGCCCGAGCTCTGGTCGAAAATTCTATTGAAGATCTCACGTTCTATCAAAACCGATGGCGTCGGTCTAATAGTTACCGAGTTGAGCGAAGAGAAATCGGCCCGTTCGTTTTTCTCGGACCTCAAAGGCGATGGTCTCCCCGTGGTAGTTGGAGAAAATCTGGAAGACGGCGAGTACAGTTTCAGACCGCTCAAGAGCTGGTACGATCAGTGGCTAAAAAATGCCGGATTGTCCGCTTTCAGAGAGGAAGTCATCGATTCGGTAGTCTATTCGATCGTGAGAAAGTAACGCACTTCTCCGGATTCAACGTGCCGGATAAAAATCCTGCTGGACCATGTACTCTTTGAATCCAAGCGCACGAGAAACTTTGAGTGAGCCGTAGTTAAGTACGTCATGCCTGTATTGAACCAGGTTTTTGCTGAGAATCCCCCACTCGCTGGATTTAGAGCCCAGAGCCTTGCCAAGACCGAGTTCCCTGAAGTCGGGAATGGTTATGATGCCAATGTCGGCGATCTTTCCCCATTTTATGATGCTGGAAACGGCAACTATTTCTCTTTCGTAAAACGCTCCGAAAACCGCGACATGATTTAACTCTACATATCCTTCCACCAGATCTTCGCGCGTGCAATGACTTCTGAAATTATAAAATGCCGTCCTGTCGCCCAGATTCAATCTGCGAACGATGAATTCATCGGGCGGGTCGAAAGGTACGAAGTTGGAGGGATTTAAATACTTTATAGAAGTTTTCCGTCCCCTCTTCAGCAGCTCTCCGGATAGAGCAGGGATCTTCTCGACGCTGAATTCGGACAGTTCTTCGAAGGGTCTCACGATATTTTCGAGTGCGGGATCGAAAATCAGGATAATTTTATTTTCAAAAGAGAAAACGCTTATCCGACCGCTCTCCTTTTTCTTTTCCGGAACGAACATAATCGATTCTCTTTCCAGAACCGTCAAATCGATACCCATGTACCCGGTCCATTCTTCGAGTATTCTGAGTTTCATTTCTTCCTCTTTCAAATTGAGTACCTCCATTCTTTCGGGACAGAAAACAAACGTATAGTGTCTTTATCACAACTGAATTCAGAAAGATCGAGAAGGCACTAAGACGGAATCACCATGATCAATCCGAAGCTTGCTTCAACAATTAGAAACATGATGCTGGAAAACTCAAAGGACCTATCCAGAAAAAGCGATACCAGACGCGTTAAGGCGACAAAGATATAGACCACCCCAACGAACGTCAGTGCGATCGGATAATTGAAAAGAATAACGGGAGCCAGACCAAGACCCAAGAAAGCTCCTCCCATAATGGTTCTGATCTCTACCCTTCCCCTATCTCCACCGGCAGAAAATCCGGCCAGCCTGGCGTAGGATTGAGGTCTGATTATTATGTATAAACCCGTTGTTGCCGTGAGAATAGAGATAATAAACTTGGCTATAGTGAGCACCATATTCACGCCCCCCGGAATTCTATATTATTCTAGCAGTACAATGTTTCGATAGCAAATCAATAGCGGATTATAAGAGATCTGAAAAAAAGCAGCAAATAGACCAGATTGCTCCATGCGGGAGTCAAGATACTGATCAACATTCCAAGTATAGGAACGGAGACGGAGAAGAGGTTCTTCTTTCTGGTGTTTCGGATATCCAGATTGCTTAGAACCTCCTCTTGAACGAGATCGGTCTTTCTTATCAGGTACTCCCACTCAATTAAGGTTATGATTTCAAGCATCAAAATATTTCCGTGGAAGAGAAGCTCGACAAATTCGAAATCCCCGTAATCGCTTAACAGAGACGTGGTCAACGGAATGAGAGTTATAAATAGAAGGCTCGTGAGGCTTAACCACAGATGAAGATCATCGGTTTTCCTCAACAACTTCATTCGTTTGTTCCCTGAAATCCAGAGCGATCCAACCACGAAAAAGGAGATGCAGTAACTGAACAGCTCGTAGTCGAGGCTGAGGATATATTTGATGAGCTCTTTCTGAGAGACTATCTCCCCCGGTTCCGGAATCCTTATTGTGAGTACAAGGAGAGTTATGGCTATTGAAAAGACTCCGTCGGTCAGCGCCTCCAGCCTGTTGACATTGGTCTGCCGGTCTGAAGATGAAAACCTCAAATCTCGCTCCTAATAAGCTATGCCAACTCTCTTCTGTGAATATTCCGAAGTGAACAACAGGTTATAGGCAAATTCCGCCACATCCTGAACCGAAATGCGCTCGCCGCTTTCCGGAAGAAAATCGGCCGCGACCCGGTAACTCTGATTACCCTCGGCAAACGACATAAAGGGAGGACACACAACCGTCCAGTCCAGTTCGGAAGTTTTGAGTATTTCGAAAGCATCCAGATACTCCCGCGATGTTTTTTTCAGGTACTGAGGATAGTTGGGCGAGTCCAGTCTTAGCTCTCGCGGCGATAGTTGAAGAATACCGGCGTTGGCTATAGCGACTAACTTGGAGACTCCCGATTCTCTGGCGCCGTTAATTATGTTCTTCATCGCCACCGCCAGAGTATCGTTCACGCTTCCGGAGTTATCGGGACCGAGTGCGCTTATTATGGCGTCCTGCCCCCTAATCGCATCCCTCACGGCCTGGCTGTTAAAAACGTCTCCTGCATGTATTTTCAGATTTTCTCTCCTCACTGTGAGCTTGGAGATGTTTCCAACAAATATCGTCACAACGTGATTATCGCTGAGAGCTCTGTCCAGGATCACCCTCCCAACTCTGCCGGTTCCACCAAACACTATTATCTTCAAGGCTGTTACCCCCTTTCATTCCTACACTTATATATTATAGACTCAACTCGAAAAATCCAAATAACCGTTATCGTACAATACAGCCTGAACGGACAGTTTTGCGCTGACAATTTCGAAAAACCGCGATTATTTGCCCGGAGCTCTAAGAAAACTCTAAGGATTCGATCATAGACTTGATACGTAAGAAAATTCACTGGGAGGTGTGAAAGATGAAAAAGATACTGATTATCACGATAGTTGTGCTTATGGCAGGAGCAATTGCAACGGCGGCGGGATTGGGATTCAGAGCCCAGGGCATTAAGCAGGCTCAGGCCGGCCCGGGTAGATGCGAAGCCTTCGTTGATGAGAACGGCGATGGAATCTGTGACTCATACGCAGTGAGACCTCAGCCGCAGGATGGAACGGGCAAGAGATGGGCTGTCGGAAGAATGAACGCCGGTTTCAAAGGCAACAGAGGTGCAAATAGAGGAACCGGACTGGCTGGCCAGGAGAATTTCGTTGATGAGAACGGCGACGGAATATGCGATCTTCTGGGTACCAGAAAAGGTTTGGGTAAAGGTAACGCGTTCGGCAGAAAGTAATCCCGCCATTGAATGTGCAGAGAGTCCCTTAGGGGGCTCTTTCTTTTTATCGCCCCACACAAACATCTCCCATATGAAGATAGAATTAACTGGCATGTCGGTGATTCGGTATTTCTTCGTCACACTAGAGCCGTTTTTGTCAAGGTACGTAAGATATGCTAAGATAATACTACCGGGGGTAAATGATGAAATCAAATCTTTCAATCATTATAACGATAGTATTTATGTTCGCCTGCGTTTCTTTAAAGGCAAGTGTACTCGTCTTCGGTGGCGACGGAGATTACCCTCCATACGAGTATATCGACGAAAACGGCGACTTAACGGGTTTCAACGTCGATATTATGAGAGCGGTTGCCAGAGTTCTGGGAATGGATTTAGAAATAGAGCTCGGCGAATGGAACTACATAGTCGAGAAGATGAAGTCCGGCCAGCTAGACGGTTTGCTGGGCATGGCGGTAACGGCCGAACGCGAGAAGCTGTACTCCTTTTCGATCCCCCACAATTATCTTTACATGAGTATCTTTCACAGGAAAAACACCCCGATAAACTCGATCGAGGAGCTGCACGATAAAGAGATAATCGTTCAAAAGAACGGCGTTATGCACGACTACCTTCTGGAAAACTCAATCACTGGCAAAATCATCACCGTCGAAATGCCGCTCGACGGATTGAAAATGCTTTCCTCAGGCAAGGGCGATTTCGGATTTTTCGGCAAGTATCAGGGGCTTTATCTTGCCAAACAGAACAACCTGAAAAACCTGGTTGTTTTCGAAAACACCGTCTTCGAGAGAGACTACTGTTTCGCCGTTTCGAAAGACGACCAGGAGCTCCTCGGCCTACTCAACAAGGGGCTTCTCTTCATAAGGGACAGCGGCGAGTACAGGGAAATCTATAAAAAATGGTTCGGCACGCTCGACTGGTTTGAAAGCAACGTTCAAAATATCGTATTCTGGGGTTCGGTCCTCATCGTGCTTGTGTTAATTGCTCTATTTGTGCTGTCGATATGGAATTCGGCTCTAAAGAAGCGCGTTGATAAGAGAACCGAAGAACTGACCAGTAGAATCGCCGAGTACGACGGTCTCCAGAACAAGATACGCGCCTTGCACGAAGTTACGCTTCAGATGGAAAAGTGCAGCGATGAAGAAGAGGTTTACGATCTGGTGGTGAAGGCCGCAAGAGAAATCCTTAAATACGATTATTACAGTCTCGACATCGTCGAAGGTGATTTCCTGGTGGCCAAAAGATACTCCGATACTATAGAGATCAACTCGGATGTGCCAAAATACGAAGGAATCGCCGGTAGAACCTTGAAGACGGGAGAGACTATACTCGTCGACGATATCACCTCAGTCGATTACGCGCTCCCCTCCAGCAGTAAGATCAGGTCTCTGCTCAGCATCCCCATGGGCTCATTCGGCGTCTTCCAGACAGTTTCTCTGGAACTGGCCGCCTTCAGTAGGGAAGATGTGGAACTGGCGGAGTTGCTCATCTATCACGCGGTCGGTGCGATCGGCATCATACGCAAAACGAAAGAGATAAGCTTCCTGGCCTTCCACGATTCGCTGACGGGGCTTTACAACCGCACATTTTTCGACGAAGAGGTTTTGCGGATGGACACCTCTAGAAACCTGCCAATATCGCTGATATTCGGCGATGTGAACGGTTTGAAGATCATAAACGATAGTTACGGCCACTCTTACGGCGACGAGTATCTCAAGGCCGTTGCTGGAACGATAAAAAGCTCATGCAGACAGGAAGATCTTGTTGTGCGCTGGGGTGGAGACGAGTTCGTAGTTTTACTTTTCAGAACTTCGGAGCAGCATGCCAGGGAAATCATCTTCCGCATCGAGAGCAACCTGGTTGCCATAAGAGACTTCCCCGTAACCGTGAGCGTTTCTTTCGGTGTTTCCACGAAGATCTCCGAAGAGCAGAATATCGCCGATTTGATCGAAGAAGCCGAATTCGAGATGTACAACCAGAAAGGACTAATGAAAAAAGCCGGCAAAACCATGAAATGAAGAAAAAGAAAGACCCGGCAACCACGGATCGGCTGACTACTTCGACGATCTACAGGGCCGGGCCTCTGGTGTGGTACAACTCCCGTTTAGTGAGCGCTAGCCCCTTCTGATTCCTGCAAGCCTCTCAAAGGTCTCCCTGAGCGAAAAATAGGTCTCTTTGAAGAGATCGTACAGTCTCAGATATTGCTCGTGCTCGTCTCTCGCCGGCTCGATTTGCTCGACATCTACTACGAAATTGCGAGCGGCGGAGAAATCGAAAAGGCCGGAACCTACTCCGGCAATTATCGCGGCACCCATCGATGTCGCTTCTTCAACGTTTCGTGGAACTACCAGTACTTTTCCTAGAATGTTAGAGAGTATCCTCTTCCAGCTCTCGCTTCTGACACCACCGCCTATGACACGGATATTTCCTATCGGTATCGACTCTTCGATGGTGTCCAGTATCCATTTTAGATTCATCGAGACGCCCTCGATCACCGAGCGAACGAGATCCAGTCTGTTGTGGGAAGCTGAGAGTCCCACAAAAACGCCCCTTGCGCTGGAATCCCATATAGGACTCCTCTCTCCGTGGAGATAAGGGAGGTAGATGATCTCCTCGCCGTGATGATTGAATTGCCGCAGGAGACCGTCCAGGTACTTGAAGATATCCCCGCCTTTTTCTTTGAGATTATCGCTTTCAAGACTGTATGCTATATCTTTTATCCAGCTGTAAGAAGTACCGGCCGCCTGCATCGTGCCGGATGGAAAATAGAAACCCTTCACGGCGTGCGCACCGGTGAAGACTCGCATTTTCCCATCTATGAGAGGACTGTCCGTTATGGTGGATATCCACGAAGAAGAGCCGAGGTAGAGATAAGTGTCGCCGATTCCAACCGCACCGGCTCCCACCGCGGCGGTGCAACCGTCGCCGGCGCCGAGTATCACCCTGCAGTTCTTCGAGAGCCCGAGTTCGGAGGCTATTTCTGGCCTTATCTTTCCCAGATCGTGAACCGACGGGAGTGTCTGTGGAAGCTTTGACTGATCTATTCCATTGAGGTCGATCAGTCGCTTGGACCACTCGAGCCTATTTATATCGAAGAGGTTCGTCATCACGGCGTCAGAGTAGTCGGTGACCATCTCTCCGGTGAGACGCATGTTTATAAAATCCTTGGCCTGGAGAAACTTGCTAGCCTTTTCGTAAAGGTCCGGCTCGTTCTCCTTGAGCCAGGCGATCTTGTACCCCTGGTAAGTCGGTGAAACTCTCGAACCTGTTATCCTGTAGATCTCTCCTTCATCAATCAAAGCGAGCAGCTTTTGGACCTGTCTGGAGCTTCTAGAATCTGCCCATATCATCGCGCGTCTCAACACTCTTCCAGAGCTGTCTACGGGAACCGCGGCCTGCATCTGGCCGCTTATGCTGAGGGCGACCACATCCGGGGAGTCGATCGAAGCCTTCTTAACGATATTCGCTGTGCTTTTGCAGAAAGCCTTCCACCAGTCTTCGGCGTTCTGCTCGACCATTCCAGGAGCCGGGTAATGGGTATCGTATCCCTCGAAGGAAGAGCAGACGAGTATTCCCTTTTCATTGAAAAGCGTCGCTTTGTCTCCGGTTGTACCAAGATCGTGAGCCAGTAAATACTTCATACATTCTCCCGGCGGGTTATATGGAAACCCATTTTCTATCTTCTATTGATTGCCAGTCGGCATCGAAATTGTCTATCGCTTTAAGAGTGCCGCTGTGAGCGAAGAACTCTCCGTACATGGCAACAGGAAGAGAGATACCGTAAATCGGTAGTTCTGCCATCTTTGAAATCTGCGTCAATGTCTTGAAACTGGCCGCGATCAATTTGGTAGAGTAAGCCCCGTTGGTTATCACTCTCTGCATACTCTCGACAACAGAAAGATCTATACCCAAATTCTCCATGCGACTGGCGTAAGGAGCCACGTAATCGGCTCCTGCCTCGGCGGCCATCAAGACCTGGGGCACCGAGAAGATTCCCGTGATCGTCACCGGGATCTTCAACTTTCCGAACTCTCCAAGTGCCTTTATACCTGTTCTGGAGAAGGGTATTTTCAACTTAATTCTTTCGGGGGCGAGTTTGAAGATCTCGACGCCCTCTTTTATTGTGTCTTCGTATTCCGAAGAGGCACACTGAACGAAGAGCGCTCCTGCGAATCTATCCAGCATTTCTTTGACAACCTCTAAAGGCCTTCTATCGCTCTTTTTGAGGATGCTCGGGTTCGTACTGATTCCCGAAAAGATGCCGAGTTCGAAAAGCCCTGCGATCGCTTCGGTGTTGCCATCATCGATAAAAAGCTTCATAAAAACGCACCTCCTTTGCGAATGACTTGATCTATAAAGGCAGATCGTTGTAGCCGGGATATTTCTCCAAGAACTCTCTATAGATGCCTATGGCGTTGCTGGAACCGAAAATATCGGCTCCGGCGCGAATGAAATTCTCTACATGCGAGAGGTTTTTGACACCTCCGGAAACCTTTATCCCCAGTAAGCCCCTGACAATTCTGTGTATAGTTTCGACATCTTCGATCGCTGTGGCCCTTGAACCGTATCCCGTTCCGGTCTTCACATAATCTACTCCGGGTATTTCGACCAGTATGGAACAGGCCTTCTCGATCTCGGCCGTCGTCAGATAGGAGACTTCTATGATCACTTTGCAAGTTTTATTTCGAAGAAGGCTTGAGAGATGCTCTATCTCCCTCCTGAAATACCCCCAGTCACCCGATTTGATGGCCGAAATGTTGGCCGTGATATCTATATCGGTCATCGACGGCCCAAGCTCCAGCGATTTCTTTATCATATATTCCTTTACATCGGTCGTATCGTACCCGAGCGGAAAGCCCGATCCACATGCTGCGGCAACGGTCGTTCCCGAAACCTTCGCGATCACTCTGTCCATTAGATACCAGGGAACCACAACCGCCCGGAAATCACAGGCCACGCTCTCGTCGATGAATCTATCAACTTCCTCGTAGGTGGCGTTGGCTTTGAGTAACGTGCTGTCGAATCTTTTGGAAAAACCGGTTATCTTCTCCACGGCTACCTCCACAATGTGAAATACAGGGAAAGCCATTCAACACAAGGTTCCAATTTTCGCGAAATATTGAGAGCGGTATCAATATGGCTTTCTAATTTATTATAACCTTTTTTGTTTTAAATGTCTATATTCTCTTTCTATACAGGCATTATTGTAGATATTTGATACTTGACACACCATGCGAAAATAAGATAGAATATCTCCGATACATTGATACCGATATCATTACTAGTATCACAGCTCTTCAAAATTGAGATGTGGTATATCGGTGAAAGGAGGGAGGATGATACCCGTGAGTGCGACACTCGACGATATTGCAAGAGAGACCGGTCTATCCAGAGCCACGGTGGCACGTGTGCTCGGAGGGTACGGACATTCCAGCAAAAAAGCGAGAGACAAGGTTCTTGAAGTAGCCAAAAAGTTGAATTACAAACCGAATTACATCGCAAAGAGCATGGTAACGGGTGAAACGAAGAATATCGGCCTGATAGTCGGCGATATACAGAACCCCTTCTTTTCTACCATCGCCAGAGCCATAAGCGATGTGATCGTACCAGAAGGATACAGCCTTATCGTATCAAGCACCGACGAGAAACTGGAAGTCGAAAAGACTTCGATAGATAAATTTTTCCAGAAACAGGTTGATGGACTGATACTGGCCCCGGTTTCGAGGAGCAACAGCGGCCATCTTCATGAGTTGGTCAAGTCGAAGATTCCAGTAGTTCTCATAGACAGGGTGATAGACGGACTGGATCTCGATATGATCGTTAGTGAAGACGTAGGTGGCGGTCAGGTCGCGACTGAGTACCTTGTCGGTCTGGGTCACCGCAATATCGGTTTTCTTTCCGACAATCTCGATATAAGTACAAACTACGATAGGCTCTCGGGTTATCGGAAGGCACTAAGGGAAAACAACATCCGTGAGAGAGAGTGCTGGATCAAACTCGGAGGCTTCAGGGTAGATGGAGCGTACAAGAGCGGAGTGGCCCTTCTGAGCCAGAACAAAGACCTAACGGCAGTAATAGCCTCTAACAACTACATGGCCGCGGGACTACTTCTGGCAGCCAAGGATATGGGACTCTCGATTCCCCGCGATCTCTCCGTGATAAGTTTCGACGACATTGTCTGGTTCGAACTTACCAAACCTCCGATAACTGCTGTCGCCCAGAACACTGTAGAGATGGGAAGCCTTGCGGCCAGAAGTGTTTTGACGGCTCTTCGAGACCAGAGAAGCGTGAAGGGGATCACCAGACTGCCTACAAAACTTATAGTTCGCGAATCCTGTGCCAAACTTCAAAACTAGGATAGATTTCCATATATAAACGGAGGTGTTCAGATTGACTTTGGATAATTTCCTGGAAAAAGCAAAGAAGAGTGTTCTCTTTACCTCTCCTTCTCTAGAAAAGGACCTGACGGAGTTTCTAGAGGAACATACGGATAGAATCAAAAAATTGGCATCCATGACTCTGGAAAAAGATTTCAAGCAGATCTACTGGGTCGGTAGCGGCAACTCCTGGTGCAACCTTTACTCGGGAGACTACATACTCAACAAAATGACCGATCTTCCCTCGGCTTATTACAAAAGCTACGACTTCATCTGGACCAATCCTGCAAGACTGGGCGAAGACTCGCTGGTTATTCTGGCCTCATTCTCCGGAAACACCGAAGACACGGCTGCGGCGTTGCGGTTCGCCAACGAAAAGGGAGCCACCACCATTTCTTTCACAAGCAAGCCCGATAGTATTCTGGCCAGAGAGGCCGATGAGGCAATTGTATACAACTCGAACGCCCTGTTCATTCTCCCCCTCGCCGGAGCGTTCGTATTCGCTCTCGAAATAGCGAGATTGCAGGGAAGGGACGTATCGAAACTGTTCGAGCAGCTTCAGACTATGCCGCGTCTTCTCGGAAAGATCTACAAGGAAGAGGAAAACAGAGCCGCGAGACTTGCAAGCAAGTACAGAGATTACGATCTCTTCTACGTTCTTTCCAGCGCTTCGGCCTACGCGATCGGTTACAAGTTCGGACTCACAGTCTTCATGGAAAACATGAGAGTGAACGCATCTTTCATGGAAACCTCCGAGTTCAGACACGGTCCGGCCGAAATGCTCGACGGTCACAAGCCGCTGCTTCTCTTCCTCGTAGGGACAGATGAATCTAGAGATATGAGCGAACGCGTTATAAAAATAGCCCAGTCCAACGGTAGCGAGATAATGAGGTTCGATGCGAAGGATTACGGAGATTTCGATCCACTCTTCGCCCCGTTCCTCTTGATGGTTCCACTTCAGTGGTTCGCCGTCTATTCGGCTTATTACAGAGGTATCTTCGATCTAGACGAGAGAGTTCTCATGGGAAGGGGAAAGATGTCCACTGGAAGTCAGATTACCTGGCCATGATATGCTGATGGGAGGAGAGAGCCTATGATTTTTGAAAATGTCCTGGTTGTTGATCCGATAGATGGAGAGTTCGTTGGAAGCGTAGAGACTACCAGAGGAGTGATCTCCGGGGTAAAGAGAAGTATAAAGAACGTCGATTTCGAATATATACTGATGCCGGGATTCGCCGATCCTCACACACACGGCTCGGCCGGTGTAGATGCGCTTTCTATGGATCTAAGGGGACTCAAAAAATGGGAGAGCTTTCTCTATTCTCAGGGTGTCACTTACTTCCTGCCGACAACCATGTCTTCGACTCCCGGAGCAATACTCTCCTCCGCAAAAGTTGTCAGAGAGTACCTCGAAAACAACGGCTCAACATCTGTCGGGGGTATTCACTACGAAGGTCCATACATAAGCGTCAAGAGGAAAGGTGCCCAGAACCCTTCCCTGATAAGGAAGATCGACCTAGGCGAGATTGAGTCCACACTGATAGAAACGGTAAGATTGATCACCATGGCTCCCGAGTTGGAAGGCTTTATCGAGGCCTCGAAGCTGATAACCGATCGAGGGATACCGATCTCTCTGGGCCACACCGATGCATCCTACGAAGATATGAAGCGAGCCTTTGAAGCTGGTTGTACGAGAGTTACACACTTTCCAAACGGTATGAATACGCTTCATCACAGGGAACTCGGGTGTATCGGAGCGGTCTTTTCGATGCCTTTCTCCGTGGAAATGATAATCGACGGGGTACACTCCCTCCCCGAGTTCGTGAAGATGGTCTACGACATCAAAGGTCCGGAAAGGATCATGATAGTCACCGATACAATAGACGCGGCCGGAATGCCCGACGGCGAGTATGAACTGGGCGGCTTGAAAGTGATCCTGAAAAACGGCAGACCCACGCTCGAAGATGGAACGATAGCCGCAACGGTCTTGATGTTCAATCAGGCGGTACAGAATTTCAAAAGCTTCACCGGCTGCACTCTGAAGGATCTCGCACGCGTCTCTTCCTACAACTCTCTCCGGTTGTTGGGCATAGAGGACCGGGGCAGAATCGCGGGAGGATATCTCGCCAACCTGGTCTTGCTCGACAGAAATCTGAAAGTTGTAGAGACCGTGTTGAACGGAAAGACAGCATTCAAAGCTTGAAGCGGAAGTCTAGAGACTTCCGCTTTTTGTTTTCTCACAACAGACAATATCCAGAAACCGTGTAGAAGGATATTCTTTTCGTATAGTGTTTATAGACTTTCGTAAATCCCAAGTAAATTTGTTGATTATTAAGATTGAAGAGTGATTATGTTCGTTTATTCGGGTTTATTGTCAAATATCTTCTTCTTCCTTTCTTTTTATACAACTTCTAAATTTGTACCGGCTACAGCGTTCTGATATAATCAAGATGTTTGTACGTACATTGGTACATACGTATGTACAGAACTACACTAGAAGGAGGGTTTTGCTAATGCGTAAAGTACTCGTACTACTTGCTATGGCCTCGATTCTTCTCGGAGCCACCTTAGGTTTTGCAGTTTACAACATTGCCTTCATAGTCAAGGCAACCGATTCGGATTTCTGGCAGTACACGATAGTTGGAGGTAAGAACGCCGAACACGACCTCCAGGGACTCGCGAAAGTAACCGTCTACGGACCCCCATCGGAAGCCGATATCGATCTTCAGGTTTCTATACTCGAGAACGTAGTCAACACGAAACCCGATGCGATAGTCATCTCTTCCACCAGTTCCGAAGCTCCGTCCCTGATCCTGGATGCCGCCTATAAGCAGGGCATAAAGATCGTCCTTATCGACAATTTCGTTTACGACACAGGTTACAACTCCTTCCTTGCGACCAACAACGCGGTTGGCGGCGCACACGCGGCTGACAAACTGGTCGAGGCACTCAAGGCCAACGGTACCGCCCTCAAGGGCAAGGTAGGACTCATCAGCGCTATGGCCGGTGTTCAGGTTCTGACCGATAGAGACGCCGGTTTCACCAACAGGTTGAAGGAAATCGCACCAGATCTCCAGGTTCTGCCGACTATTTACACCAACAACGATATATCTCGTTCCGCGAATGCCGCTGAAGACCTCCTGATAGCCCATTCCGATCTGGTGGGTTTCTTCGCCGACAACAACCACACCGGTATCGGTGTCGCGAGAGTCATCGAACAGCGCGGTCTTGAAAACAAGATAATGGCAGTCGCTTACGACTCCGATCCTCTGGAAATCGAAGCACTCGATAGCGGCGCCCTTAAGGCCCTCATCGTTCAGGACCCCCACGGTATGGGATACAAGGGAGTTATGTTCGCATTCATGGCGATAAACGGTGAACCGCTTCCAGCCTATCTCGACACCGGAGTTTATGTAATAACCAAGGATATTCTCGAAGATTCGATGATGATCCTAGACCCGTTCTCGAGAAAGAAATATTGATAAATTCACGGTTCTAGCAAGGACTGAATGGGCAGCGCAAGCTGCCCATTTTCAGAATTTTTGGTCACACAATTCCGGAGGTAGTGTATGAAGAAAGATATTTCTTTCAACAGACGATTCGACAACACGTTATTGAAACCCGAGTCAACCTGGGAGGAAATAGTGAGTTTCGTCGATGAGACTGTTTCATATAATTTCAGAAACGTGGTTGTCCCATGGTACGCGATTCCCTCGCTGGTAATCGAGAAAGTTAAAGGCACGGAGGTCGGCATAAACGTAGGTCCCGGAGGCTTTCCCTTCGGCATGGTTCCGACAGAGATGAAGATGAGAGAGATTAAGTACTATCTTTCTCTTGGCGAGACGGTGACCGATTTCGATATAGTGATCAATGTCTCCGCCGTCAAGTCCTGCAACTGGGACTATCTCAAGAGAGAGTTCGTGGTACTGTCTGAACCTGTCAAGAAGGAAAACAGAATCTGCAAGTTTATCATAGAGACGAGCAGACTGACCGAAGAGGAGATAGTTAAGGTTTGTGAACTGCTGGCAGATGTGCCAACGATAGATTTCGTGAAGACCGGCACCGGCTTCGGCCCGAGGGCGACATCCTATCGAGATGTAGAATTGATCAACTCCGTTGTGTCCGGAAAAAAAGAGATAAAGGTATCCGGTGGAGTGAGAACTCTCGAGCAGGTTGAGAAGTTCATGGAGCTTGGCGCGACGGTTTTTGGATCGAGTGCCAGTGTTTCTATACTGAAAGAGTACCGGAAGAAATACGGAACCTAAAGGAGAGCGATCACATGCCAGAAGCAAGAACCGTTTTAGAGCTTGAGAACATCTACAAGACGTTCCCCGCTGTGAAGGCGCTCGATAACGTAAGCATGTCGGTAAAGAGCGGGGAAGTAAGGGGTCTTGTCGGAGAAAACGGAGCCGGTAAGTCAACTCTTATAAAGATAATTACGGGCGCTTACACCAAAGACTCCGGATCGATGCTTTTTGAAGGAAACGATATCGGTAGAAACTCTCCGCTCATTTCCAAAGGCCTCGGGATCTACGCGGTTTATCAGGATGTCATGGTTACACCCGACCTCACAGTCGCAGAGAACTTCTTTCTCGGCCACCAGCCTAGAATAGGTCCTTTCATTAACTGGAAGAAGATGTACAGAGAGTCCGAGGAGTTTCTAGATGAAATTGGTCTGGAAATCAATGTCCACAAAAACATAAAGGAACTCAGTATCGCAGAGAGCGAGATGGTAGCCATCTGCAAGGCTCTCTGGCAGAAACCGAAACTGGTCATTTTCGACGAACCTACGGCCGTTCTCACCAGGAGCGAGACGAAGATACTCTTCAAAATAATCGAGGATCTGAAGAAGCGTGGAACAGCTATCATATACATCTCGCACAACCTGGAAGAGGTTTTCGAAGTCTGTGAAACCGTCTCCGTACTCAAGGATGGAGCGACGGTCGGTACTTACACAACCGAAGAACTTGGAAACGTGGACAGACTGATTCCTCTCATGGTCGGAAGATCTATAGAGGAAATGTACCATAAAACGGCTACCGAAACCGGGCAGGAGTTGTTGAGAGTTGAAAACCTCTCGGGAAACAGGTTCGAGAATATCTCTTTCAGCGTAAAATCCGGAGAGGTGGTCGGACTGTTCGGGCTGGTCGGGGCTGGAAGAACCGAAATCGCCAGGGCGATTTTTGGAGTCGACCATTTCGTTGAGGGCAAGATAGTGGTCAAAGGTAGCGAGGCCGCAATCAAGAAACCGAAAGACGCCTTAGACAACGGAATAGGCTATCTGCCCGAGGACCGGAGGAAGCAGGGTATATTCCTTCAACAGGATATCGACTTCAATCTGAATATCATAAACTTCGACAAAGCCATGCGTGCCGGTATAATAAATTACGGCAAAGCGCATGCCCAGACCAGAGATTATGTCGAAAAGCTTTCGATAAAGATCGGCAGTATCTATCAGCCCATCTCCCAGCTGAGCGGTGGGAACCAGCAGAAAGTTATCATCGCCAGATGGCTCTGCAAAAATCCCGACGTACTGATATTCGACGAGCCGACTGTCGGTATTGACGTGGGAACCAAGTCGGAAATCTACCGCCTCTTTGGAGATATATTGAACAGCGGCAAAGGGATAATTCTGATTTCCTCGTACCTTCCCGAGCTCATGGGAGTATCCGACAGGATATATGTTATCTCCAACGGAAAGATGGCCGCCGAGGTTCAGAAGAAGGACTTTTCGGAAGAGTATCTCTTAACGCTCGCGATGAAGAATCTAGTTTCGAAGGAAAAGATAAAGGAGGCAGTTTGAAATGGCTGGGAAGAGGGAAAGAAAAGCATTTGCGGAAAGAAACCTGTTGATTATTCTCGTTGTGATGTGGGTCTTTCTGGCCATCGCAACAAAGGGAAACTTCTCCTCGTGGGCCAATATCACCAACTTGATAAGGCAGTCCTCTATAAACGGAGTTGTGGCCATTGGAATGACTTTGATCATCATAACCGGCGGCATAGATCTGTCGGTGGGCTCTATCGTTGGCCTGTCGGGAATGATTTACGCCATCATGACCTCTACCAGAGGAGACTTCAAACTTTCCTCTTTCTGGGGAATAATCATAGCCCTTGCCGTGGGCGCGCTGGTGGGTCTGATCAATGCGGTTGCCATTCATGATGGTAAAGTCCCGGCTTTCATTGCGACACTGGGAATGATGACGCTGGTCAGGGGTATCGTAATGTACGTCTCCAGCGGCAGGATGGTTACGGGAGTCCCGACAGAATACAGACAGTTCGCAGTAGATGAATTCCTGGGTATCCCAGCTCTCGCCTGGACCTGGATAATACTGGCTTTAGTCATGATATTCGTCCTAAAATACACCAAGTTTGGCCGCAACCTTTACGCGATCGGCAGCAACGAGGAGGCTGCGAGACTTTCCGGTATCAATATCAGATTCAACATGTACGCATTTTACATTGTAGCCGCCCTTTTCAGCGGCGTCGCGGGATTGATGCTCGGGACTAGAATGGCCGCCGGGGTGCCAACGGGAGGACAGGGCTACGAGCTCGACGCCATAGCCTCGGTCGTTATCGGTGGAGCCAGCCTTAGCGGGGGCGTCGGCACGATACTCGGAACGGCTCTCGGCGCACTCATCATCCAGACTATAAGGAACGGCGGAAACCTGCTCGGTGTCGATCCGTTCATAATGCAGATCATAATAGGTGCGATAATCATTCTGGCCGTCTTCTTCGATCAATTCATAAAGAGCAGGAAGAAGGGAGAGGGCCTGAAAAAACTCTTCAAGAGGGCGTGATTGATGATGAAGATAAGCAAATTCTTTCATGTTGCCATCGAAGTTCCAGATCTAGACAAGGCAATCGAATTCTACACAGGACTGCTCAGCCTGAGTCTGATCAACCGTGAAAAGCTGCCGGAAAAGAAGCTGGAAGTGGCTTTCGTTGCTGGAGAAGGTTGCGAGATCGAGCTGATGTGTTACGAAGACAGTAAAGACAGACAGTTCGCTCCAGAGAATCAGTCGCATTTTCAGCACCTCTCTTTTCTTGTCAACAACATAGACACGGCGATGACCTACCTTAAGGAAAAGGGAATTGAGCTCGAATCGGAAGAACCGATACCGGTCTTCAACGGGAGGGTATGTTACAACACTTTCAAAGGCCCCGGCGGAGAACTTCTGGAGATCGCGCAGATAATGAAAAGATAATCCGTATCCTGGATAGTCTGGAGGATTTGTATGAACAGAGTTACCGTTTTTGGAAGCTACGTAATGGATCTGACCACACTCTCTCCACACATTCCGGTGGTTGGAGAGACAGTCTTCTCCGGCCCTTTCAAGATGGGTCCGGGCGGTAAAGGCTTCAATCAGGCCGTGGCGGCTAGAAAGTCCGGTTCCCAGGTACAGTTCATGACGAAAATAGGAAGAGATCTTTTCGCTCCCTTCGTCAGGGAAGCCTTCGATAGATTCGATATATCCAGAGATAATCTCCTCGAGTCTGTCGAATCCGGCACCGGAGTCGCTCTGATCATAGTGGACCGGAACAACGGAAACAACGCCATCGCAGTCGCTCCCGAAGCCTGCAACGAACTGAGCGTTGAGGATGTGAGGGAACGGAAAGAGATATTCGAAAGCTGTGATGTCTTTTTAACACAGTTCGAGGCTAATCTTGAAGCTACCTACGAAGCTATAAAGATCGCCAAAGGCTCGGGCGCGAAAGTACTGTTAAACCCTGCGCCGGTTAAGGAATTCGACCACGCGATTCTAAAATACGTAGATGTAATCATGCCCAACGAAATCGAGGCCAGTTTGATGACCGACATCCCTCTGGATGGGCTCGATTCGATAAAAGATATCGCCCGGGAACTGGGGAAGCATGTGGAGACGGTGGTGTTGACACTCGGGGGAAAAGGTGTTTACTGCCCTTCTGTCAGCGATGATCTGATCCCGGCATGCAAGGTTGCAACCATCGACACCACGGGCGCCGGCGACGCTTTTGCCGGTATCTTCGCCTCTTACATGTCCAGGGGTATATCTATAGCCGGGGCGATAGATTACGCAAGAGTCGGCGCGGCCATTTCGACTACCAGGTTCGGCACTTCGCCCTCCATGCCGGAAAAAGAGGAAATAGAAGCACTCCTGAGTGAAATCAAGGGAGGTGCTTCCATATGAATTACGTTATCGCCTACGATTTAGGTACTACCGGTAACAAGGCGACGCTGTACAGTATAGACGGAAAGCTTCAGGCAAGCGCTTTTTCCTCTTACAGGACTTTTTATCCCGGACCCAACCAGGTTGAACAGGACCCCGAGGAGTGGTGGGAGTCAGTAAAGATAACGACATCGGAGCTTTTATCGAAAGCCGGTGTCGATACGCAGGAGATCAAAGCGGTCAGCTTCAGCGGCCAGATGATGGGAGCTATTCCCGTCGATCGGAACGGAAAAACCCTGAGAAGGGCAATAATCTGGGCCGATCAACGCAGTGTGGAACAGGCCGCCAGGTTGGAAAAGTTGGGCAACGATACTGTGTACAGATTGACCGGCTCACGAATCACACCGACTTATTCCGGTCCGAAGATCGCCTGGATCAGAGACAACGAACCGGAAACGTACAGGAGGGCACATAAGTTTCTCCAGGCCAAGGACTACATTATCTCCAGATTCACCGGCGAGTTCGGTACCGATCCGACGGACGCTTCGATGACCCTGCTGTTCGATATAAAGAACTGGAAATGGTCGGAACGACTTGCAGACACGCTGGGACTTGACCTTGAGAAGCTTCCCGAAGTCTTCCCCTCGACCTCTGTAGTATCTACGGTTTTGCCCGTCGTGGCGAGGGAACTGGGGCTCTCCGAAAAGACGCTGGTTATAAGGGGTGGCGGCGACGGAGCCTGCGCCTGTCTGGGGGCCGGTGTTGTAAGTCCCGACGAGGCCTATCTCTATCTCGGCTCCTCGAGCTGGATAAGCACTTGCTCAAGAGAACCGGTTTTCGACGAGAAGTCGAGAACCTTCAATTTCGCCTACCCGATAGAGGGATACTACTGTCCCTGCGGCACAATGCAGGCCGGAGGTGCATCTTACCACTGGGCCAAGGACGCTCTCTGCAGGCTCGAAGAAGAGAAGGGAAGGTCTCTCGGCCTCAGCGCCTTCACTTTGATGGACGATCTGGTGGACGGTACTAAACCGGGAGCCGGAAACCTGATCTTTTTGCCATACCTCCTCGGCGAACGTAGCCCTCGCTGGAACATAAACGCCAGGGGAGCCTTCATAGGGCTTTCTTCAACACACAGGAAACCCGATATGCTGAGGGCCGTCATGGAAGGGGTTACTTTCAACCTGAAGATAATCCTGGATATACTGGAAAAGGACGGAAAGTTTGATAAAATAAGGTTGATAGGCGGTGGAGCCAAAGGACGGAACTGGAAACAGATCGTCGCCGATATCTTTGGTAAAACAGTTACTATCCCGGAGTATTTGGAAGAAGCAACTTCAATGGGTGCAGCGATCATAGGAGCCGTCGGCACTGGAGAAATGACGCTGAAAGAAGCATCCACTTTCGTCAAGGATGTGCAGTTCATCTCGCCGAGAATGGAAGTTCACGAGAAATATCTGAGGCTCTTTGAAGTGTTCGATAAAGCATACATGTCTCTTCTCGAAGTCTATGAGGACCTTGCGGAGATGTGATTCAAGTTTGATATATCGGATCTTCATCTCTTGAAGCGACACCGAAAGAAAGAAGGGATTTCATCATGCTGTTTAACTCGGATAGAAGAATAGTACTGGATAGAGCCAGCCCGGTTCCGCTTTATTACCAGATATACAGGATAATCTCCGACTACATGAAGGAGCCGGGCGTTGTCGGCAGGAAACTTCCGACCGAAGAAGCGATGATGAAAGTCTTCGATGTAAGCAGGGCAACTATCAGGAGAGCGCTCCAGGCTCTGGAAAGCAGCGGTCAGATAGCCAGAAGACGCGGAAGGGGCACGATAGTTACCAATAACGCTTCGCAGGAGCATCTTACCACTATAAGAAGTTTTACTGAGCAGATGAGGCTCGAGAACCATGTGCCCATAACGCAGGTTGTGGATGTTCGAAAGGTTCTGGCCGATTCGGAACTGGCCAAACGCCTTGGCGTTACCGAGGGCGAGGAGCTGCTTCAGGTAACCAGATTGAGGGGCAATGAATCTTACTTTCCTCTTGCGCTTTTCATTTCTTATCTCACCCCCGGGAGCAGATTGACAGGCGAGGAAAACTTCGAAGGATCTCTGTACGAACTCATGAGGTCGAAGGGCTCGCCCGTCGTCGATGGAGACGCAATAATAGAGGGAAGGCTGGCCGAAGGCAAGATTGCGGAACTTTTGAAAGTGGAGAACGGTGCCCCGATACTCTATTACGAAAGGCTGGGTTCGACGATAAACAACGAGCCGGTCGAGCTTGTACAGTGCTGGTACGAAGCGAGGCACTACAAATTCCGGATCCATCTTTCAACCGGAAAATGAAGGGAGACAAATAATGAAGAAAAATGGAATATTGAATAAGGAAATCTGCAATTTAATAGGTTCGATGGGACACACAGATCTCATGGTTATCTCCGATTCCGGTCTTCCCATAGCTTCGGACAGATACCGGATCGATGTGAGTATAATCGGCGGCAAACCCGGTATCTTCAATGTTTTAGAGCCTGTTCTGGAGGAACTGGAAATAGAGAAAGTGATCTTCTCGCAAGAGATGAAAACCGTCAGTCCCAAGACTCTAGAAGAGACCATCAAGAGATTGCCCGAAGGTATAGAGATCGAATTCGTTCCACACACGAAGTTCAAAGAACTTACCAACACACAGTCCAAGGGAGTAATAAGAACGGGCGAGCAGATCCCTTACTCGAGCGTGATACTGGTCGCCGGGGTAACTTACTGAGTCATGCTTTTACAGCTGGCAAACGACAGTCATATAAGGAGCGATTTCTTCACTCTGGCCATTAAAGTCGCTTCTCACGTAGATATCATAGAGGTAGGCACCCCGGCGCTTTTGGCACACGGGATGGAACTGGTCAGAGAAACGAAAGCGGCTTTCCCCGGGCACAAAGTGCTGGCGGACGCCAAGATCGTCGATGGTGGATATCTAGAAGCCGCGATGGCTTTCCAAAGCGGCGCGGATATCGTTACAGTTCTGGCCTTTGCACCCGTCAAGACTATCCAGGAGACCGTCAAGGCCGCCGAAGAGTTCGGCGGACAGATAATGCTCGACACACTCGCAATCGAATCGATCGAGGAGTTCGCCTCGAAGGTGGCTCCGTTCTCGCCGGATTACGTCTGTCTTCACACTTCGGCCGATCTGAGCGATGTCGGTGAAGACTCGCATTTGACCGGTTACGCCGAAAAGATGGGCACACTCAGAAGGATCCTTCCACACACCATGATAGCCGTTGCAGGTGGGATCTCCCTGGATAATCTCCCGGTTCTACTTTCGCTGAGACCGGATGTCGTAATAGCCGGACGGTCAATATCGAGGGCCGAAAATCCCGTGGAAGCGGCGGCCACCATGAAAAAGAGAATGGCGGGATCGATATGAATTTCAAAGAAACCTTAGAAAAGGTGCTAGATGAGATTAGCTCGATCCTCTCTGGAGTAACGGACGAATCAGTTGAATCACTAGCTCTAAAAATACTCGGGGCCGAAAGGATCTTTCTCTTCGCCATGGGCAGATCGGGATTGGCCATAAAGGCCTTCGCCATGAGATTGATGCACCTCGGTCTGAAGGTCCACGTGGTGGGGGAGATCTCCACTCCCTCCATAGGCGAGGGTGATCTGCTCATAGTGGGTACGGGCTCGGGCGAGACTCCTTCGGTGGTTCTTAACTGTAGAAAGGCCCGGGAGCTGGGAGCCGAAATAGCGGCCATCACCGCCAGCATAGAGTCTTCGGTGGGTCGCCTAAGCGGTCTTGTCATCATTATACCGACAAAGACGCTGAAGGTCCCCGGGAGAGAGGGTATCTCTTCGATACAGCCAATGGGCAATCTTTTTGAGCAGTCGCTTCTCATCCTCACCGACATAGTAGTGATGAGACTCATGGAAAAGCTCGGCATGGATTCGAAAGAAATGTTCAAGAACCACGCCAACCTTGAATAAGGAGGTAGCGAAATTGAAATACAGAAAAGTGAAAAAGATAGAAGAGAAATTATCGACCCTCGGTTACGGTTGCTGGGGTATTTCCGGCCCATCTTTCTGGGATGGAACAACCGACGATGATTCGATCAAGACGATACGCAAAGCCGTGGGCGAGGGCATAAACTTCTTCGATGTGGCCCCGGTTTACGGATTCGGTCACGCCGAAGAGGTTCTTGGAAAGGCCATCAAGGGTATGAGGAACGATATCTTCATCGCGACCAAGTGTGGCCTCGTCTGGGATCAACAGAACAGGATAAGTAACTGCCTGAAGCCGGAAAGTATCAGGCGCGAGATAGAGGCCAGCCTGAGGAGACTCCAAACTGACCGCGTGGATCTTTACCAGCTTCACTGGCCCGATCCCCGGGTCGATATAGAAGAGACGATGGATGCGGTCAATGAACTTAAAAAGGCCGGCATGATAAGGTACATAGGCCTGTCGAACTTCTCCCTGACCCTTGCAGAAAGGGCGATGAAAGTCTCGGATATCGCCAGTATGCAGGGACTGTACAACATGCTCGAAAGGAACCCCAAAAGTTACCACAACATACCTCTCGAATACGCGGTGGAAAAAGAGGTCCTTCCATTCGTAAAAGAAAACGGGATGGCCTTTTTACCTTATAGTCCGCTCTTTCAGGGACTCCTGACCGGGACTTTCGATCTGGAGCGGGAAAACTTCAGTTCGAGCGACGTGAGATCGGCCAACCCCAAATTGAGCGGCCCGGATTTCGAGAAGTATTATTCAGTAGTGAAGGAACTCAACGCAATTTCCGGGGAGATCGGTAAGCCTCTGAGTCAGATCGCCATCAACTGGCTGCTCTACCACAAAGAAGTTACCTCGATCATTGCCGGCGCGCAGAACATAGCCCAGCTCGAGCAGAACCTCGGGGCCGTTGAATGGGAGATCGACGACGGGCTTTACGGCAGGATCGAGACGCTGGTAAAGAACTCGGGAATTGATCTGTGAGGTGTCAAATGAAAGCCGCCTATGTGAAAGCTCCCTTCCAGTTTCAGATAAGAGAAGTCGAACTCCCCGAACCGGGGCCGAATGACGTTCTGCTTTCGATAAAGGCTTCCGGAATCTGCGGGACCGACCTCCATATAGCCCGAACTGAGGCCAGGGACTGGCAGCCCTTCGGCCACGAGATCGTCGGCTTGGTCGAAAAGATAGGTTCCAACGTCGGAAATGTTTCGCTTGGCGATAAAGTGGTGGTCGAGAGCGGTTCTTTTTGCGGTAAGTGCGCCGACTGCAGAAACGGTCGCGTAGATCTCTGCCACGACAGAACACCGAACGTTTTCAGCAGGGTCGAGAGCGATGGTTTCGCCATGGGTTTCGCCGAGAAGATAATAGTCGACAGTCAAAATGTCGTCCCCTTCGAGGGAGTTTCTTTCCAGGAGGCCTCTCTCGTAGAACCGATGGGAGTCGCTCTGGATTTGAGCTATACGGTTAAGCCCGAACTGAACGACGATGTGCTGGTCGTCGGTCTTGGACCGATCGGCCTGATGGCTACTCAGATCGCGAAGGCCATGGGTGCCAGACACGTCTTCGCAGCCAACCACTCTCGTTCCAAAATCAGGATCGATGTCGCCAGGCAGCTCGGAGTGGACGACGTGATAGAGGTGGATAAAACTCCCATAAGTTCGTACAAATTCCCCCGCGGCGGGGTGGACAAGGCACTTGTGACAGCCCCTCCGTACGTTATACCCGAAGTGCTGGGAGTCATGAACTATGGAGGTGTCGTTGGGTTCATCGGTATCGATTACGGCGAGGGCCGATTCATAACTTTCGACGCCAACGCCTTCCATTTCAACAAACTCCAGCTCAGAGCCTCGCACGCCGTGCCCGCCCTTTACTTCCCCGCCTGTCTAGATATGATCAAGAGTGGCGCGGTGAACGTGAAGCCCCTGATCACCGACACTTTCACACTCGAAGATATAGAGAGGATGATGAAGAGGGCCGAAAAGGAAAAGGACAGAGTAATCAAAGCAGTTATGATCGGCTGATATTAACAAAAAAAGTGGCTGCCTCCCGCAGTACCCGTCTTTTGAAAAGTATGGAAGACAGGTGCCCTGAGGGCAGCCACTTAACTTTGCAATCGGGTATCGCTCGCGATAGTTCAAGGGTCGATTTCCTGGGAATGAAGATGTCAAACAGTGCACCGGTGAGCAGTGTGGGGCATCTCACGAACCTGGCATAAGTGAGAGGATCGTATTCAAGGCAAGATATGGGGGCGCTCCCCAGCCCCACTTCGGGACCCTCGAGAGAAGCGGCGTAGTCGTGAAAGAGTTTTCCGTGCATTTCCAGGCACTTATCTCTGTTGCAGGAACCATCCTCTTCGTATTTAACTCTCATGACTCCCGTAACGAAGCTCTTCCAGGTTATGTGATAAAAATTTCCTCCCGTAACCGTCAGTGAAAGCCCGGAGATGCCTCCGTCGATAGCGGCCGTTATCACGGCGATGAACCCCCCGAAACTGTAACCCATAAGGTAATACGGGGGAGGACAGGTCGCTCTTAGATACTCCAGACAGGTCAGGGCATCCACCACGGCGTTCTCGAATCTGTCGCGCAGTACGTCGGTGCGGGGATCAAGAAACAACTGGCCCGACCTGTATCCGGCCGGTGTTCTCTCGAAATGGTAAGGCAGGATCATCATCACACCCGAAAGGCCGTATCTGCCGAAATTCTCGGGAAACCAGCGCAGGTACTCGAGATTCCTATCTCCCCTGCCATGAAGAAAGAGAACGGTTCCCTTCTCGCCTTCTCTGTTTATATAAAGAGGGATTTGAATGTTCTCACGAAAGTCGCACGGGAAGTTTGACCTAAGGACGACACGTTCGTTTCTTCCCGAACGGGCTTTCTCGACAATCGAAGGCTCTCTGGAATAACGTTTGGCGAAAATCTCTTTTTTGATTCTATATCACCTCAATTAATTATATAATAGTGCGATAAGCTAACCGTGCTTTGTTAGGAGGCCGATATGAACACTCTCGCGGTTGTAATTGCCATCGTCGTTCTTATTGTATCGCTGAGGCTTTTCAAAGACATTTCTCTGTCTCTGCTCTTTTCGGTTCTCGCCATAGGGTTGATACTCCTGATCCATCCGGGTAATTATCTCCAGGCCTTCACCACAGAGATAATTGATTGGAACTTCTGGAAGGTAATCATCACCGTCTTTTCTATTTACCTACTTGGCGAGACTATGGACAAGAGCGGGAATTCGACCAGGTTCGTGAGAGCCGTCGAAAAACTCTTTCCAGAACCCAGGGTTTCGATATCGTTGATGCCTGCAATCATCGGTTTACTCCCCATGCCCGGAGGCGCGATGTTCTCGGCGCCCATGGTGAGAGATCTCGCCAGGAGCGATTCCTCTATCACCGACGAAGATGCGATGGTTTTCAACTACTGGTTCAGACACGCCATGGAATTCTTCTGGCCGCTCTATCCCGCTCTGGTCATAGCGGCCGGTATATCGGCAACCAGTATAAACAAGCTGGTTATCTGGCTTCTTCCGGTGGGCCTTGTCGCGCTCGTGAGCGGCTACCTTCTGATGATAAGGAGACCCATAAGAATCAGGTACAGCAATTACGCTATCAAAGAGCTCCTGATAAGCGCCTGGCCTATTATCGCGGTTATCGTTCTGGTAATACTGAACCAGCCGGGCTGGCTGGCGGTTATGGGAACGGCCCTGATATATCTGTTGCTGAACAAGAACAAGAAAAAGGTTATAGTCGCTGCGCTCAAATACAAGACCTTTATACTTCTTTTAACGGTCTTTTTTTACAAGAATCTGGTCGATATTGCAGGGATACCGCAGGCGATGGGCAATGAATTGATAGCCTGGTCGATACCCCCCATCACTCTGGTGATTCTGTTACCGTTTCTCATGGGTTTCATGACTGGCGTCACACAGGCCGGTGTCGGCTTGAGTCTCCCTCTCATACTCAGTATGGGTAACGGTTATGGTACACTCTCTACTGTTATACTGGCGTACACGTTCGCGGTCGTGGGGGTCCTGGTCTCTCCCGTCCATCTTTGCACCGTGCTCACTGTGGAATACTTCAAAACTGAATACACTAGAGTCATGAAGAGGATATCCGTGGTCACGCTCCTCTCAATTGCGGCAAGCATAGTGGTTTTTCTGCTACCCAAATCAACTTGACATTAACACATAGGGAGACCGCCACGGGGTATACTTCTACTTACTGATCTCGATTGGAGGTGAGAAGGAATTGAAAGATTACTCCGTTGTCCTTACCAATGTCACAAAGATATTCGACAATGAATTCACCGCTGTGGACAACGTTTCTTTGAAAATAGAACAGGGCGAGTTTTTTTCTCTTCTGGGACCCTCTGGTTGTGGCAAGACTACCATCCTCAGGATGATAGCCGGCTTCGAAGATCCAACTTCCGGCAACATAACTCTGAACGGTAAAAATATTATCGGTACACCTCCAAATGAAAGGGAAGGGAACACGGTTTTCCAAAACTACGCTCTCTTTCCCCATCTGAGCGTCTTCGAAAATATAGCTTTCAGTCTCAGGTTGAGAAAGGAGAAAGAGGGAGAGATCCGGCGGAAGGTCATGAACATGATCGATTTGACTAAGCTGAATGGCCACGTCGATAAGATGCCCTCGCAGCTTTCAGGAGGACAGAAGCAGAGGGTGGCGATCGCCAGAGCGCTTGTGGGAAAGCCCACCGTGCTTCTTCTGGACGAACCGCTGGCGGCGCTGGACGCCAAACTGAGACAGCATATGCTCGTCGAGCTCGACACGATCCACGACGAAGTGGGAATAACCTTCATCTATGTAACTCACGATCAAAGCGAGGCTATGTCGATATCCGATCACGTGGCGGTGATGAACGAAGGCGAAATTATTCAGTACGGAACGCCCTTCGAAGTCTATGAGAGTCCGGTCAATGCCTTCGTCGCCAATTTTATTGGAGAAACCAATTTCTTCACCGGAACCGTCGAAAAGGTAGAAGAGGAATACTTCATGCTCGACACAGGCCGGTTCGGAAAGATCTGGTTTTACAAAGATATGGAAGTCAAGATCGGTCAAGAGATACAGGTTTCGCTACGTCCGGAAAAAGTCAAAGTGACTAAAGAAAAGCCCATCGCCCCGCAAGGTGTCAAGATAAATATACTCGAAGGAATCGTAGATGAGACTATATATCTCGGAAGTCAGACCAAGTACACCGTAGCGGTGGGCGATCATTATCTACAGGCCTTCAAGCAACACGTGAGATATTTGCTGGACGAGGTGATAATTACCTGGAAGGACCGCGTGTACGTCTGGTGGTTCGCCGACGACAGTTACGTCCTGCGCGAACCTGGTGGTGTCCCCGTTGAAGAGTAAGAGAGATTTCACGGGTTTTCTGGTTTCGATGCCCGGGATACTCTGGCTGACCGTCTTTTTCCTGATCCCGTACATCATAATCATAATTTACAGCTTTCTGACATCGGGAATCTACGGCGGCGTGGAACTTCCGTTCACTCTCGAGGCCTACTCGAAGATGCTGATCAACGCCGGTTACTGGCAGATACTCTGGAGAACCGTCTGGATATCCATGATCGCTACGTTGATCTGCGTGGGGCTTGGTCTTCCGGCAGCTTATTTCATTGCCACGTCAAAACACAGAAATATGTTTCTCACTCTAGTCATCATACCCTTCTGGACGAATTTTCTGGTCAGAATTTTCGGCTGGATGGTCATACTGGGAAGGAATGGCGTGATCAACTCCTTTTTACAGCTACTTGGCCTGAAAGAGCCCTTGAATCTTATGTATACACCCGGGGCCGTGATACTGGTGATCGTGTACATGTACCTTCCGTACATGATACTTCCGCTTTACAGCGCGATAGAGAAATTCGATTTCAGACTCATAGAAGCGGCCATGGACCTGGGAGCTAAAAGAACCCAGGCCATCTGGAAAGTCCTCATACCTTCGATTAGAGGTGGAATAGGAGCCGGAGTCATACTGGTTTTCATACCGGCTCTCGGTTCGTACGCCATCCCCGATCTGGTGGGAGGCGCCGACGGGGCGATGCTTGGAAATCTAATCGCCAGGCAGTTGACGGTTGCCCGCAACTGGCCGTCGTCATCGGCGATATCGATGATCTTTCTTCTTATCTCGACGCTCGGACTACTGGTTTATCTCAGAATCAACAAAGTACAGAGCAAGAGAAGGGTCCAGGTGGGCGAAACCTATATGAAAGAGGAGGAAGACTGATGGAAACCAAAAAGGTCATAGGCAAGCGAAGATTTTCTATGACGATCACAACGACAGTTTTCGCTTTCCTCTATCTCCCGATCCTCGCCCTGGTCGTTCTTTCCTTCAACAGTGCGAGACAGGGCGTAGCCTGGACGGGCTTCACCCTGAAGTGGTACGCGGAACTCTTCCGGCAATCGGATATTTGGGCGGCATTCTTAAACACGATCATAATCGCCGTCACCTCCTCGGTCGCGGCTACAGCGATCGGCACCTTCGCAGCATTGGCGCTCTACTGGTACCAGTCGCGTCTCAAGAGCTATCTCGGAATTCTCGTTTATACACCCCTGATAATTCCCGATATCTTGATGGGTGTATCCATGCTGGTTTTCTTTGTGGCCGTGGGGTTACCTCTAGGTCTGTTCACAATATTTCTGGCCCATGTGACGTTCTGTGTATCGTATGTCACCGTGACGGTAATGACGAGACTCGAAGACTTCGACTACTCTGTGGTCGAGGCTGCGAGGGATCTGGGAGCTCGCAGCCGCCAGGTCTTTACAAAAGTGGTTGCACCGATAATTATGCCTGGAATCATGGCCGGTTTCCTTCTATCGCTGACGCTCTCCATAGATGATTTTGTCATAACCTTTTTCGTGGCCGGCCCCGGTTCGACCACGCTGCCGTTGAGGATATTTTCGATGATTAAATTCGGAGTCTCTCCGGTGATAAACGCTCTTTCGACCCTGCTCCTGATAGGAACGCTTTTCGTCTCCTTTTTCGGGAGCAAGTTCAGAAAACTAATCTTTTAGGAGGTGGGAACGTAGATGAAAAGAGCTGCGATCTTTCTTTTCCTGGTTTTACTGGCCGTACTTTCTCTGGGTAAGGGCAATCTGATCCTTTACGGCTGGTCGGATTACATTCCCGAAGAGGTAATAGAGAATTTCTCGAAGGAATACGATGTAAGAGTGACATACGACACTTACGATTCCAACGAAACGATGTTCGCCAAACTCAAAGCCGGGGCGAGGGGTTACGACCTGGCGATGCCCTCGGCCGACTACACAAGTATCATGATCAAAGAGAATATGCTGTTGAAGATCGATATATCGAAAATCGACAACCTGGTCAACATCGATCCCGACATAATCGCGCAGATGTACTACGATCCGAACAACGAGTACAGCATACCTTACATGGTCGGCACGACCGGAATAGCCGTCAACACCCTCTACCTCAAGGACTACCCGAAATCATGGGAGATCTTCCAGATACCTCAATTGAGGGGCAAGATGACTCTTCTGGACGATATGAGAGAGGTCTTCGGTGCCGCGTTGAAATACCTTGGGTATTCCGTTAATACGACCGACGAGACTCAGCTCAGAGAAGCGAAGAATCTCATTCTGGAATGGAAGAAGAACATAGCCAAATTCGACAACGAACTCTTCGCCAAAGGGGTTATTTCCGGAGAGTTCTGGGTGGTTCAAGGATACGGCGAGAACATATTCTATGAGGCTACCGAAGAGGAGCTCGAAAATATCGACTTTTTCATCCCTCAAGAGGGGAGCACCATGTGGATAGACAGCTTTGTAATCCTCAAAGGTGCAAGGAACATAGACAACGCGCACCTGTTCATAAACTATATACTAAGGCCCGAAGTGTCGGCGAAGATCTCCGATTATCTCCTTCTCCCCTCTCCAAACGTACCGGCCAGAGAACTGATGGAAGAGGAACCGGTTTACACTGCCCAGGAAATGGAAAACACCGAGCTGATCAAGGACCTTGGAAGGGATTTGAGGCTGTACAACGACCTCTGGAACGAGATAAGGTTCGGCCTCTGAGTTCGAACAGCCAAATAAAATCGAATAGAAAAAGATAAGACCGGGAGAGACTCCCGGTCTTCGTAACTCAGGGGTAATCGTGCTGCTGACAATCGCTTTGCATTTCAAAGGGGTTGTGCCTGTGGTTTCTCTGGTCTCTGATTATGAGACTTGACCCCCCAAAAAAAGGTTCATTGTTCAATTGTTTCTTCGACGGCTTTTAAGTCCTCCGGGGTATTCACTCCGAGAAACTCCTTTTCGTCTTTTGTCACAAAGCCGCATATATTCCTGTTGTCAGCGATTGCCAGCGATACTATGTCGGCTATGTAAATTTCTCCTGTACTTTCGTTCGGAGATAACTTTTCTATATACGCCTCCACCACGGACTTCTTCAGAACTATCGGACCGATGTAGAACTCCCAGGGCGGATCGAAATCGGGAACCTTCTTCTCCTGGAAAGCTATCACTCTGCCACTCCCGTCTCTTTCGACCAGAGCATAGGGGTATTTCTTCTCCGCAATTCCGGAAAGGAAAGTGATATCGCAGTTTCTCTCAGTGTGCAGCGAGACCAAGGATTTCAAAGAATCTCTCGAGATAAGCACCAGGTCGGCATACATAACCAGGATGTCCTCACTATCCTCTATCAATTTCAGAGTCCGGGCAAGCGCATCGGCCGTTCCCTTCGGAATGCTCTGGTAAGCGAAAGTAACGGGAACTTTCAGCCAGGAAAGGAAATCTCCTTCGAAATCGGGATTAATAACTACTACTGCCTTGCGGTTTTCCGTGGCATAGAAAGCCTTCTCAATAACGTGTTCGATCATAGTTTTGCCCTTGATCTTCACTAGCGGTTTCGGCACGGAGGATCTCAGGCGTTTTCCCTGTCCGGCGGCAAGAACAACCGTTATCAATTGAAACACCTCTTTCTGCACATCCTTATCCAGAATGATAACACGTTCGAAAGACAGAAAAGGTGAAATTGACTCGTACTTCTTTGGTTAAGGACCACGAGATGAGGAGGGAAGAGAGAGAGAAGAGAGAGAAGAGAGAGAAAAGAGAGGGAAAGAGGGCGAGACGCCTTCTCGTGAGCGAAGCGAACTCTCGACGCTCTTTCTCGTGTTTTTCACTCTCACCCACAACCTCTCCTAGAAAGCTGTCTGGTCGCCGTAAGCAACTGATGATCTCGAAGCGATATGGGCAAGGAACCCCTGAGTTGCCAGCGATGAGTTGAACCGTTTCCCGGTAGTAATAAATTTGATTTCTTCCAAATCTCCGGCAAAAATATATCAAGTGTTAAAATCTGTATAGGTTCACACGGCTTCTTAATGAGGGGATTATCTTGAGGTCGAGACTAACGCCGTTTTTGATAGCCGTTGGCAGCACCCTATTCATGCTGGTTGTAATACTGATGATGGTGGAGAACAGGGCGATCAAAACGGAGAAACAGCTCGCCAGCTCTACCAAGCTCTTCGTCGAGGAAACCATTAAGACCGTTCTTGTCGGTTACTTTCACCGCGATTGCATGTTGAAATCAATAAAAGACGGAGACATCGAATCGGCCAATTATCACCTCGGAAACCTCGTGGAAGGCAACGATTCCCTGTCAGGAGTTAGGGTTGTAAAGAACGGAACGACTTTCATCGAACTGGGTGAGACAATAGCTTACACCGACAGCGTGGTTGTGCAGGGTGAGAGGCCTTACATAATCTTCTACGACAAGGGTTCCGTAATGGCTGCGACTGCGATTAGCGATAGCCACGGAGCACAAAACCTGGACGGCTCATACGCACTCATCGGAATAAAACTGTCCGGTATCGTCGATCTTCTAACCGATGAGAAGTACGCCCTGTCAGATGAGGCCGATACGAAGATATACGGAAGTCTCGGAATAAAGGTCGCGAGAGGTCTGAATTTAGGAAATGCTTTTTCTCTTGTCTTTGCGTTTGTAATCAGCTATCTATTTATGATTTTTATCCAGGCAAAGACAGAAAGAAGTGTCGCGGTTGCAAAGAACAGAGAACAGACCTTCCTTCTCAACAGCATACCGTCGATGATATGGTGTCTGAAGGACAGCAGGACCTTCGGAATGGTTAATCGTCAGTTTGCACACTTTTTCGGCAAGCGATCTGAAGAGATAGAGAACCATGTTATCGAAGAGATCCTGCCGGCAAGTGAAGTCGAAAGTTGCATCGAGAGCAACGAAGAAGTTCTGAGAAGCAAGACCCCTGTCTCCTTCAAGCAGAGCTCAACGAACCACGCCGGTGAGAAGAGAACCATAGCCATCACCAAGATTCCCGGAATCAGCGAGAGCGGAGAAGTGGACTCTATAGTCTGCACTGCCGAAGATGTGACCGACAAGGAAGCTGCCGAAAGTAGGCTCAGATTGATTCAGTTCGCTCTGGACAACGTCAACGAAGAAGCCTTCTGGATCTCCAAAGAGGGCGATATACTCTACGTTAATATAGCAGCGTGCAAGGCCCTGGGATATGACTACGAGGAACTCGTAAACATGAAAGTCTGCGATGTCGATCCGACCGAAGAGGCAAAGCACAGGGACATGAACTGGGAACAGGTCAAAAAGAGCGGTCAGGATATGATAGAGACTTACCATAGACGGAAAGACGGCACTGTCTTTCCCGTAGAAGTGAACAGAAATCATCTGATTTACGAAGGCCAGGAGTACGAATTCAGCTTCGCCAGAGACATATCTGAACGGCGAAGTGCACAGAGCAGACTGGAAAGAGAAAAGCGGAGGATCGAAAGGCTCCACGAAACGGCTCTGGCCATGGAGAGATGCAGAGAAAAGAGGGAGGTCTTCGAACTTATAATTCAGGCAGCCAGAAGCATCCTAGATTTCGATATTTGCTTCGTTTCGATCGCCGAGAACGATCACTTCTCCATCAAGATCTCGTCCAACCTCAGTCCCGAAGACCCAACGACCATGCCGCTGAACGTGGGGATAGTTGGAAAGACTTACAGAGAGAAAAAGAGCTTTGTTCTTGGCGATATACAGGAATCGGAACATGCCTACAAGACCAACAATAAGTACCACGGGGGATTGAGCGTTCCGGTGGGAAACATTGGCGTTTTTCAGGCCATGTCCATGGAGAAAAATGCGTTCGCCGACGAAGATGTCAAGCTGGCCGAGTTGCTTATATCGCACGCAAACGAAGCGATAAAGAGAATAGAGACCGAACAAGAGATGGCTTTCATGTCCCTTCACGACAGGCTAACCGGTCTTTACAACAGGGTCTATTTCGAGGAGGAGATTCAGAGGCTCAACTATTCGAGACTCTACCCGATCTCGATAGTCTCGGCCGATATAGATGGGCTCAAGTTGATAAACGACACGATGGGCCACTCCGCCGGCGACGATTTGTTGAGGTCTTTCGCCGAAATTCTGAAAGCCAACATGAGGAGTTCCGACGTCGTTTCGCGGTTTGGAGGGGACGAGTTCGCCGCCATTCTGGTATCTACCGACCGGCCAACGGCCGAAAGAGTTTTAGAAAGGATAAGAAAGGCCGTTGCCAGGCACAACGAAAGCCGGAGCGGACCGTTTCTCAGCTTCTCGATGGGCGTCGCCACGAGCGATAACGGTGAGAGCTCTCTGCTGGATTGCCTGAAATTGGCCGACGATCTTATGTATCGCGACAAACTGAGCAGGAGCAACAGTGTGAGAAGCCAGATGGTGAATACTTTGCTGCTAACTCTGGCGGAGAAGGATCATATATCCGGTGGTCATGCTAGCAGGTTGCAGGAACTGGCTCTCAAACTGGGTAGAAGGATGGGGATCAACTCCAGCCAGCTGGTGGATCTCTCGCTGTTTGCCCAAGTGCACGATCTTGGAAAGGTTGGCATCCCCGACAGAATACTTTTCAAACCGGGAAAACTGACGCAAGAGGAATGGGAAGTGATGAAGCTCCATCCCGAAAAGGGTTACAGGATAGCCATATCCTCCCAGGACCTCTCGACAGTCGCAGATCTCATACTCAGACACCACGAAAGATGGGATGGGAAAGGGTATCCGCTCGGTCTGGAAAAAACTGAGATCCCCATCGAATGCAGGATTCTTTCGATTCTGGACGCCTACGACGCCATGACCAACGATAGACCTTACAGCAAGGCAAGGAGCCATTCGGAGGCTCTCAAAGAAATCGAGAGATGTGCAGGAACCCAGTTCGATCCACAGATCGTCGAGGAGTTCATCAAAATGCTGAATGGCGGTACCCAACACCTTCAAGGTCCCGTCCCGTCAGAGAACTCCTGAATCGGTGAAACAACCGCCCGGCCTCCGGCAAACGGTTCTCGACTATCTTCTCACATCGTTGAATATATTGCCGTCTCTTATTTCAACTACCCTGTCGGTCTCTTCGGCGATCCTTCTATCGTGCGTGATCACTATGAAAGTCGTTCCGTATTTAGCGTTCAGATCGCGCATCAGTCTGAACACCTTGGCCGACGTATCGGAATCCAGGTTTCCCGTGGGCTCGTCGGCAAGTATCACTTTTGGATTGTTGATCAACGCCCTCGCAATGGCCGTTCTCTGCTGCTGACCGCCCGACATGTTGGGGGCGAGGTTATCTTTCACCTTGCTTATTTCGACTACTTCCATGAGTTCTTTAGCCCTTTCGATTACTTCTCTCGAAGATCGGAGCGACTTTATTTTGTATGGCATCAATATGTTTTCGAAGGCAGTGAACTCCGGTAGCAGGTAGTGAAACTGGAATATGAACCCTATCGTCTCGTTCCTGACGGCCGCCAGATCGTTCTTGCTCATGGTGTCGGTCCTTTTACCGTTTATGGTTATCTCGCCGCTGGTTGGAAGATCGAGAGTACCCATGATGTTCAAGAGGGTGGATTTCCCGCTGCCGGACTGGCCGATGATAGAATTGAAGGAGCCTTCTTCGAAACTCAGGTTGATCCCGTGAAGAACTTCGGTCTTGATTACAGTTCCGTACACCTTTCTAACTTCTTTCAATTCGATTATATTAGCCATTCCTTATCACCTCGACGGGGCTGAGTTTCGACGATCTTCTGGCCGGGATGAGCGCGGCTATGGTTGAGGCGCCGATGGCTATGAAGGCCGATAACATGATAAATCCGTAGTTCACGTAGATACCGACGACCGGCTCGCCGTCGGGACCGACCGCGAAGGTGCTGAACATCAGTATAAGCAGGAAGCCAAAGGCTATACCGACGACCGCGCCGATTATCCCGAGAGACAATCCCTGGAAGAGGAAGACCTGGCTGGAAACTGAATCCTTCAAACCCATAGCCTTCAGAATACCTATCTGTCTGGATTTCTGGACAACGGTTATCGCGAGAACGCTCGCTATTCCAAGCGAAACGGCGATTATCACAAAGACCTGTATCATTATGCTCGATATGCTCTGCCCGTTGAGGCCGGTCAGTAGATCCGCGTTCTGCGCCTTCCAGTTGGTGACGTCCAGTTTCGCGTCAGCCAGTGCCGATGCTATAGCAGTGGCGTCTTCGTCGGCCTTGAAAACTTCCTCAACCTGCATCTCGATCGAAGTTACGGAATCGCCAAGCTTGCCGACACCCTGGGATGTCGAGATTGACGAAATCAGCCACGACTTGTTCAGACTCGCCACTTTCAGATCGAAGACTCCCGCTATCCTTAGAGTTTCGATGGACCTGTCGGGGGTTATTATGGTTATCTGACCGCCCTTTTGAAGACCGAGCTCATCTTTCAGATCTTTACCGACCAAAACCTCGCCGGCCGTCTTAGGGAGCTCCCCTTCGATAATTTTTGCATCGATACCGTATATCGAATTTGCCTGCGGAAACTGAAGCCCTCTGAGGAGGACGGAAATCGTGCGATCGCCACTGCTTATAAAGACCGGAACGTCTGCGCTGGCTGAGAGCGCCGTCAGGGGTGTTGGCAGCTGTATAGACTCCACCTCTTCCAGTATCTTTTGCCAGTTATCTATCTTCCTGTCCGAAGTATTCGACGTTATGGTAACCTGCGACGAGTTACCTATGGTTGTATTTACCAGATCCTTCTGGAGACCCTGGATCAGCGACCCTATGAAGACCTGGACCGAGACCCCTATGGCGATTCCGAGTATTATAAGCAAGGTCTGCGCCTTGCTGGAGGAAATAAACCTGAAGGCTATCGACAGGGCCAGTTTCATTTGAGATCACGCTCCCCCATCTTCAGAATCTCGACCGGATCGGTGAGATAAATGTCGGCGCCGATCTCTTTCCAGTATTCGGGGTTGTTCTTGAAGGCATTCCCCCCCACAATTATCCTGGATTGGGGCGTCCACTGCTTGATTTGCGAAATGACACGCCGGCCGCTTATCAGGTTGTAGTAGTTGGATATGCTAACAGCCACGTACAGCGGCCTTAAAACCTTCATGGCCTCGAGAAAGGAATCCTGCGGTGTGTTCGCGCCGGCGAACGTGACGTCGTAACCGGCCAACGCGAAGATATCGGCGACCATTCTTGCTCCAATTTCGTGGTACTCCTCCACCGGACAGACGACGGCAACTTTAGGACTTCTCCCATCACTGGACCTTTCCCTTCTCTTGCGCGCGATATAGGGGTAGCAACACTCCATTACCGTTCTGACGATGGAACTTCTCACATGTTCGTTCCATATGCAGAGCCTGTCAACCTCGTAATCACAGTCCCATTCGTTCAGGGCAGGGGTCAATATATGAAGATAAAGCCCGGGAATGTCCGTTTTTTCTTCATCGATGGCTTTGATACAGATCTCGACCGCTCTGTCTTTGTTTTGTTCGTCCAGAGCCTTTTTGAATTCTTCATAGAGCGCTTTCAAACGAGCGCACCTCCCTCTAATCCGTCGAGCATTTTCATATCCTCCGGAGTCAGAACGATGTTCTTCGAATCGATGTTCGATTTCAGATGATCGGTTTTTTCCGCTTTCGGTATCACTATTACTCCTTCCTTTCCTAGAAGCCAGGCCAGCATTATCTGCTGAGGAGAGGCGTAGTATTTCTCCGCCAATCTCTCAAGTGCCTGCCCGGTGAATTCGCTCACAAGATTTCTCTTCAGGGGAGAATAAGCTGTGAGGGTTATGCCTTCACTCTGACAGAATGGTAGCAGCTCATACATCGCCTGACGATCCTCGATGTTGAAAAGAACCTGGTTGTTGACGACCGGTTCCGTCGAGACGGCGACTGCTTTCTTGAGGAGGTTAGTATCGAAGTTTGAAACGCCTATGAACCTGGTTCTTCCGGCCCTGACCTCGTCTGCCATCGCCTTCATGGTCTCCCTGAGGGGCACTTCGGGATTGGGCCAGTGAACCAGATACATATCGACATAGTCGGTGCGTAACCTTTTGAGCGTACCATCCAGCGCTTTGTGCAGATCTTTCTCTCTCAGGTGCGTCGGCCAGACCTTGGAGACCAGAAAGAGCTCCCGCCTGTCGAAGAGGTTTATGGCTTCCCCTATCAACTCCTCGGTATGGCCTCCGGCGTAATATTCCGCGGTGTCTATGTGATTGTAACCCATCTCTATCGCACGTGCGATGGTATCTACGTACTCCCCGTCCCTGGAGGAGTCCGGACTCTCCCTGCCTCCGATCGCCCATGTTCCCAGACCTATCGCGGCTATTTTCACACCGCTATTTTTGAGTTGCCTGTATATCATATTTTCACCCCTTTAATCGATTTTACATTATGCTAACGAAGCCCGCAATAATGGCAAAGAGCCATTCGAAATATTCAATTTGTAACGTTGAATGCCTGTCGTTGGATTCTTTTTACGGAAGACCGACAAAGAATGGTAAAATATTACGGAGAAGCGATCTGTCATGGTCGTTTGATCGGAGGTTTTGCCGCCAATGAAAGTAGCCGAACTGATAAAAAACCTGTGGATGATCGTTCGCTCTGTCATCCCTCTTGCGGGCTTTCTAATAATCTTCCAGGCCGTGGTCTTCAGAAAGCCACTCGGAGACCTTAAGAGTCTGTTTCTGGGTATTGTGCTGAGCGTATTCGGTCTTTTTCTGTTTCTCAAAGGAGCCTCTATCTCCCTCATACCTCTGGGCAGCTCTTTCGGCAGGAGCATCGTGGCTCTGGACAACGTTCTTCTGATAATAGTCATAGCCTTTATGCTGGGCTTTCTGGCAACCCTGGTCGAACCGGCCCTGACTTCGACCTCGCTGGAAATCGAGGAAGTCTCTACCGGGACTATACCCTCGGCCTCGATCACCTACTCCGCGGCGGTGGGCTTCGGGCTCGGCATGGCTCTGGGGGTTTTCAAGATCGTGAGCGGCACTTCTATCAAGACGATAATGGTTCCTTTTCTGGTAGCGATGACAGTGCTTGTGATACTTTCCAGCAAAGAGATGGTGGGCATAGCCTTCGACGTCGCGGCCGCCACGACCGGACCGGTGAACATACCGATAACCGTGGCGATCTCGATAGGCCTTTCTTCGGTCATTCAGGGCAGCGATCCTCTGCTCAACGGATTCGGGCTGGTCGGGTTTGCATTCATGGGCGCGGCCATGTCGATTCTCTTTCTGGGCACCGTGATGAGGTTCTTCTGAGGAGGGATACTGTGAGTGATGTCTGCGCGATAATCGTGATTATCGAAAGAGGAAGGGCCGAGGAGATAGTAAAGGCCGCACGGGCCGCCGGAGCAAGAGGGGCAACCGTGAGCTTCGGAAGGGGCACGAGCGACAACGAAATCAGGAAGTTCCTGCACATAAACGTGGAGTCTTCGAAGGAGATCATACTCATACTCACAAAGAAGAGTGATCTGGATGGTATATTCCAGGCCGTTGTCGATTCGGGAAAGCTGGAAGAGGACGGAAAGGGAATAGCTTTCGTGCTGGATGTCCCGAAAATGGTAGGCAGATTGTGAAAGCGATACGGACAAATCGCCGTGTCTCCTATCGTTCCTGACTCTTTCTTTTCGAACCCATTTTGATCAGCTCGATCTCCTTTTTGCCAAGCTTTTTTATCTCTCCGGGTCTGGGCACCAGCGATATGTCGAGACCGCCGATCGAAACCCTTACGAGGCTAACAACGCTCTTTCCCAGGGCTTTGAACATCTCCCTTATCTCTCGTTTGTGACCTTCGTGAAGTATCAACCTCAGAGTTGTGGTCTCTCTGTCGCTTCTGACTAACCTGATTCTTGCGGGCGAAGTGGTAAAACCATCCTCCAGAGTTATCCCGTCTCTGACGGTCTGCAATTGAGCGTCATCGAGTTTTCCGCGTATTTTGACAAGGTAGGTCTTTTCGATCTCCGAGGCGGGATGCGAAACGAGATGGGCCAGGTCTCCGTCGTTGGTCAGAATTAGCAGTCCGGAAGTTCCCTGGTCGAGCCTCCCGACGTGGAAGACGCGCTCTTCTATCTTCCCGGCTATAAGGTCCGAGAGCGTCTTCCGGCCGCGATCGTCAGTCATGGCGCTGAGATATCCGGCCGGTTTGTTGATCAAATAGACAACCGTGGCCTGTTTTTTGAATTCCAGGGACTTGCCGTCGAATTCGATCGACGAGCTTTGCGGATCGAGCTCCCGTCTGGGGTACCTCTCGACTTCCCCGTCAATCCTGACTCTCCCGTCCAGTATCGCCTGTGTCGATTTTCTCCTGGACAGACCCGTCAGCCGGGACAGTATCTCCTGCAGTCTCAATTTCCTCTCCTCCGCCCAGGGAAAGGCCCTGGACAATCTCCGAAAGATCTTCCAGCTGGAAGAGATCGTAGAATTTCTTCGTTATTCTGTAAAGATACGGGCGGCCCGGCAGCTTGGATTTCCTCTTGCCGATCAACCCCATCTTAGATAACTCTAGGAGCTGGTTCTGTGTAGAACGGCCCCTGATTAGTTCCACGTCGTTCTTAGTGAGGGGCCCCTTTATCGCGACGATCGCGAGGGCCTCCATCTGGGTGTCGGTTATACTGACTATCGGTCTGGTGGATATCTGGCTCACGTAGTTTTGCAGCTCGGGTTTGGTGTAGAACCTCAACTTGCCGTTGATGGATTTTATCATCACTCCGTGTTCGGAAGTGGCGTAATCGCTCTCGATTTCGTCCAGAAGGAGTGTTACCTGGTTTAGCTTCATCCCCACGATCGAGGCGATCTTCCTGGGCTCTATACCGTTCCTGGCCGAGAATATGAGAGCCTCTATCACGGCTTTTCTGGAGAGTTCATCGTTCATGTGAACGCCTCCTGATTACCAGAGGTTCCAGGCTCTCGAGTATGTATCTGTTGAGTTTTAGAAGCTCAAGGATGGCGAGAAAGGAAACTATTATTTCCGACCTGCTTTCGAGCTCCCTCAGGAATTCGTACAGCTCTATCCTGTCGTAAAGCCCTTCTATCTGCTGCATCCTGTCTTCAAGCCTCACGCTTTCGGCGACTATCGTGTACACTCTGTCTCTCAAAGCAGTTTCTTTCAGTATCGATTTGAAAGCGATCATGAGTTTGTCGGGCAGCTCGTCGCCCCTATCGGCTTCAACGGCGGGCTTCGCCATGGCTCTCTCGTAGCTGTAGGAATCGTAAAGCTTTATTCTGAAACGTTTGGAAAGTTCCTTCACGGTCTGGTACTCTTCGACTCTCCTGAAGAGTTCCTTCTGCTGATTCTCGAAGACCTCCGCCTCCTTGTCGCTCAACCTGGGGAGCAGGGCTTTGGACTTCATCTCCATCAAAGTGGAGGCCATCACCAGGAAGTCGGAAGCAATATCCATATCCAGAGATTTCATCTTGTTTATGTGGGCTATGAACTCATCGGCTATGAAGGTTATCGGTATCGAGCGAATATCGACCCGGTGTTTTTTGGCTAGATATAGTAGCAGGTCGAGCGGTCCTTCAAATTCCGGTAAATTGAAGACCAGCTGCAGCTGCTCCACTTCTACCACCCCAGCTTCGTCGCTTGCAACACTTTGCGCATAGTTTCCTGCGCAATGGCGCGGGCCCTTGAGTTGCCTTCCTCTATTATTCTATCGACCACCTGTGGGTTGTCCTTCAGATAGGCCAGTTTCTCCCAGACCGGCGAGAGGCTGGTCACCAGGTTCTTCTGCAATAGCTTCTTGCAGTCAAGGCAGCCGATTCCGGCGGTTTTACAACCATTCACCACCCAGTCCTTCTCGCTCTGTGAGGTGGTGAAGGCTTTATGGTAATCCCAGACCGGACATTTTTCTGGATCGCCGGGGTCGGTCCTGCGTTTTCTGGCCGGATCGGTCATCATGGGGGCCAGCATTTTCCACAGTTCCTTCTCGTCGGTATCTATGAGTATGAAGTTGTTGTAGCTTTTGGACATCTTTCGACCGTCGGTACCGGGCAGTTTGGGAACCTTCGCCAGGATCGGCTCCGGTTCGGGGAAGACCTCGCCGAACTGATTGTTGAATTTACGCGCCACTTCCCTCGTCAATTCAACGTGATAAATCTGATCCTCTCCCACGGGAACGCCATTGGCGAGATACATGAGTATATCGGCAGCCTGCAAGACCGGGTAGAGGAGGAAGCCCCCGCTCGAAAGATCCCTGTCCAAAATCTGCTCTTTTTGATCCTTGTAGGTGGGAACCCTCTCGAGTCTCGATACGGGAATGAGCATGGAGAAGTAAACAAAGAGCTCGGCGTGCTCCTTTATCGCCGACTGTATGAAGAGAACGGACTTCTCTGGGTCGAGCCCCACGGCTACATAAGTCCTGATTATATCCAGTGTCCACTCCTTGAAATTTTCCGCGACGTCTATATGAGAAGTCAATCCGTGCCAGTTGGCAACGAAGTAGAAACAATCGTTCCCGCTGTCCTGAAGCTCCTTCCACTTTTCAAGCGTTACAAAATGGCCCAGATGAAGTCTGCCGGTAGAGCGCATGCCACTGAGAATCCTCACTGAAATCCCTCCAAACCCGAAACTCTGGCTCTATACGATGTCCGGTCAAGCCGGTACGGTAAAGGTTCTTACAATGTATTTTAGCATAGAATGATGTTATCATATTTGAGGGGTTACTATAATAAATCAGGTATCGGGAGGTAATATATGAAATTCAATACCCTTCTAATCATCCTCGTAGTGGTCATGGTCGGTATGACCGCCGTGAACATGTTCATGGCCTTCAACAACAGGCTGGATATCGAAACGCTTTCCTCTTCGAGCAACTATACATACGATTATGAAGGTCGCGCTACACTGGATATAGAGACTGAGATCCTCTTCAACAAACCTAATCAGATGACACAGTTTCTCGAGCAGTACGAAAAGCCTAAAGAGCAGCAACAGGCTGATTTCCAGGAGTCCATCACCAAGTTCGCCGAGAGTTTCAAGAGGATCATGACGGTGGAAGACTTCCAGTCAACTGCAACGGTGCTGGGTTCCAACCGGGTAAGAGTGGTCGAGCACGCCGTAATAGCGGGCTTTTCTGCAGTTGAGGAAGGCATTGTAAATACGGACATGGGCGATATGGAGTTCGATCTCACGGGTGTAGAGTCGTCGCTGACTTTGACAATTCCGGTCGGTGCTAAGGTTGTTAGCGTAGAGCCGGAACCGAGCAGCACAATAGGAGGAAACATCTTCATATGGAGCAACACCGGAAAAACGCCCTTCCCGAAGGTCAGGTTCGGCCAGTGAGAAATACGACGGATGAAGCGGCCTTTTTCCTGAAGCTACTCAGGAATTCGCACAAGACTGTCGTCCTGACCGGCGCCGGTGTCTCTGTGGCCAGCGGTATCCCCGATTTCAGGAGTCCGGATGGGCTTTACAGCAAAGTCTCTCCGGAGGTTTTCGAGCTGGATTTCTTTCTGGATAACCCTGCCGAATACTACAAAATCGCGCAAGAGAGAATACACACGATGGCAGACAGAAAACCCAATCCCACTCATTTTCTGCTTTCCAGGCTCCAGCGCGAAGGCATGATAGGAGAGATAATAACTCAGAACATAGATGGCCTGCAGCAACGCGCCGGCGCTAAAGATGTTATAGAGCTTCATGGAAGCGTCTCTTCTTTCTCTTGCATGAAATGCCACAGGAGTTATTCCAAAGACGAGCTGGAAAAGTTGTTTGAGGAGAGCGAAGTTCCCTGGTGTAACTGTTCGGGACTGATAAAGCCCGACATCGTTTTTTTCGGCGAGGCACTCCCAATCGAGGCCATTAACAGGGCCGAGCGTGCTGCGATCGATTCGGAGCTTTTCGTGGCGATGGGTTCTTCGCTGGTTGTCTATCCAGCGGCGCAGTTTCCCGTGATAGCCAAGTCCTCCGGCGCAATTCTGGCGATAGTTAACAGGGATTCAACAGGCCTGGACTATATGGCCGATCACATATTCAATGTCACTCTCGAGGAGTTCTCCGGCGAGATTCTCGCCCTTCTGGATGGAGGAACATGAATCTGTAAGACCCGTAAAAATCCTTTTCGAAAGAGTATTCGTAGTTTTTCAGCGGAGCCACCAGCTCGGACAATCCCTTCACGCTGTACTCAGCGATCTCCAGATAGACCCGCTTCCCTTCAGGGAGATGTTTGAAAAACTCACGGTAAAAATCAAGCCCGTCGCTGCCACCGTCGAGCGCCAGGAGGGGTTCGTATCCCGCCACTTTCCTGTCGAGCGATTTCAGCATGGAAGTCTTTATATAGGGCGGATTGGACACTATTACCTCTATCTCTTCCAGGAAGTCTTCCAGGGCGGCCAGATTGTCCCCGTGGTAGAAGCGTATATTGCTCAGACCGTTTTTGGCGGCGTTTTCCATGGCAACTTCCAGCGCAGCCAGAGACAGATCGCTGGCAAAAACGCGAGAGTGAGAAAGATGGCTGGCCAGCGCGCAGGCTATGGCGCCGCTTCCGGTGGCCACATCGGCGAAGACGGTCGAATCTCTCTCTCTGTCGATAACCATCTGCACCAGCTCCTCGGTCTCCGGTCTGGGTATGAGGACCGAATTATTCAACTTCAACCAGACACCGAGAAAATTCCGCCGGCCAACAACATAGTCCAGAGGCTCCCCTTCGATTAACCTTTCTATCGCGCCGTTCATAGAAAGGCACAATCGGTGGGGTACCTCCACCGTTCCGAGGATAATTTCGCTGTCGCTTAAATAGAGGAGTTCTTTGAAGAGGAGACGAACAACAGAGCGGGAACAGTCGATCCCCGCTCTGTCGAGTCTCTCTATGCAGTTTTTTAGAAGTTCTTTCGCTTTCAAAGCCCCAGAATCTTCCTCACATCATCGCTAGCCATCTCGGGAGTCCAGGGTGGGTCGAAAGTTAGTTCCATCTTCACGTCATTTATTCCTTCGATCTCACTAACCTTTCTCCTGGCGTCTTCAAGCATCAAGCCTGCCAGAGGGCACATGGGTGTGGTCATTGTCATCTTCACCTTCACGTTGCTGTCTTCTACTTCCACTCCGTATATGAGGCCGAGCGAGACGATATCGAAACCTATCTCCAGGTCGTAAACCTGACCCAGGGCCTCCATCACTTTCTCTTTAGTTATTTTCAAGACTGTTCTCCTTCGCTGTTATCGTAATATCTCGTAATTGTTGAATTCTGCTTGAAAGGTTCGAATTCTCTTTCTCTCCAGCTCTTCCAGAGAAGGTCCTTCTTCTCGTTGATAAGGGTTTCTTCTATCTCACTGCGCATTTCATCCACACTTTTGGTGCCGGCCGGTGTATAGGAAACCAGGTAGATAACCGCGTATCTGTTGTCCATCGTCACAACCGAAGGAAGTAACTCACCCTTGGTGGCTTTGAATAGCGATCTCACAAGCTCGGGGTTGACGCTTTCGATCTCCTGCCTTGTATAACTCTTACTCTGAACGTCGGGGAAGGTGTCCAGTACCGCGGCCGGATTAGAATCCCTGGAAGCTACTTTCCAGACGGAATAAGCTTCCGAGAAGGAATCGAACAGGAGGAGTTTAATGGTAACTTTCTCTTCCTCCACCGCGTATCTGGAGGAATTGGCCTGGTAGTACTGAATGACTTCATCCTCGCTCAATGTCGCGTTTTCCGTAACGGCTAGATAAAGGGTGTTCAGGACTTCTCTGTAGGCCAGATCTCTGACGACCTTCGACTCGTAGGACGCAAGACCGTCTATGTAGCCCTTGAGTATATAGAAAAGATCAGCGTCGGATTTTGCTATATTCAGCTCTGTGAGCGTATCCATGATGGATTTGTTGACCGTTTCCCTTATTGCCTTAATATCTATCTCGATTCCAACCGACTGAGCGTATTGCATCACCAGCGTCTCTTCGATCAGAGTCTCGAGAGATCTCTTCTCGTATTCTGCCAGCAAATTCTGACCGGCCTGAGTGTTGAGAAGTAGATCGGAAAAGACCGGATCGACTTCTTCTATACGCTTCGAGATCTCCGTATAACTCGGCAGAACCTTTGAAAGAAAGGTATCCATATAAATGATTTCACCGTTAACCGTGGCAGCCACGGTATCGTCGGAAGCATTCTCGGTCTGCGCAAGAACGGGGATAACAGCAGAAAGTATAAACAGGACAGCGATAAGCAGCCTCTTCAATTTGTACCCTCCTTCGCTTTTTCCCACAGATGATTCAGCTCATCTATGGTCATGCCTTCTATTTCTAAACCGTACTTCTCAATATGACTCTCCATCTCATTGAAACGGTTCACGAATTTTTCGGTAGATTTTCTCAAGGCCGATTCGGGATCCACATCGAGAAAGCGGGAGAAGTTAACGACCGTGAAGAGCAGATCTCCGATCTCTTCCTCTATCTTTTTCTTGTCGCCAGACTTCACGGCTTGATCGACTTCCTCTATCTCTTCGTCGAGCTTTTCCCGTGGACCGTCTATCTTGGTCCAGTCAAACCCAACGGCCGAGGCGTTCTCCTGTACCCGACGCGCGAGGCTGAGCGCCGGAAGAGCCCTGTTGATCTTTCCGATCGAAGATTTCTGTCCCGGCGCTTCACCCTTTTCAGACGCTTTGATCTTCTCCCACTGGCGGTAGGAGTAACCGGGGGAGCTAGAGAAGACGTGTGGATGTCTTCTCACGAGCTTGTCGGTCAGAACCTTTATCACATCGTTTATATCGAAAGCATCCCTTTCGGCCGCCACCTGCGCGTGAAAGATCACCTGTAACATGACATCTCCGAGCTCTTCGACCAGTTCGGCATCATCCCGCCTGTCGATCGCTTCCAGAACTTCGTAAGCCTCTTCTATCATGTACGGTTTTAGGCTTTCGTGAGACTGGGCTATATCCCACTCACAGCCTCCCGGTGAACGGAGCCTCTTCATCGTCTCTATCAATTTCAACCAGTTTTCCTTCAATTCTCCATTATTCACTTCAGTACCTCCGGAGTAAGCAATCCAGCCCTGAACAGCCGGTCTTCGTTCACGGCGCTATCTCTCAACCATCTCGAAACCATTTCCGGTCTTGCACTTTCCCTTACCGGTTTGTACGTCAATCTATGCCACATACTTGGGCCGTAAACTGTGATGGCCTTCAGGTGTTTCTCGGTTCCGTATCCTTTGTGCCGTTCATAACCGTACTCGGGAAAGAGGTTCCCCAGATCGTTCATCAGTCTGTCCCTGAAAACTTTAGCCATCACCGACGCGCTGGCGATCGAGGCGCTCAACCTGTCGCCCCCCACGATGCACCTTCCCCTTATCTTCAAATTCAGGTATTTCCCGTCGATAATCACGTAAGAGGGCCTCACGCTAAGTCCGTCAAGAGCACGGTTCATGGCCAGTTTCGTGGCGTTAAGAATGTTCAGAAGATCTATCTCCTCCGGTGTCGAGAGACCGATCCCAACATATGCGCGATCAGCTATCTCCCCGTAAAGCGATTCCCTGTCCTTCGCGGAAAGAAGCTTGGAATCGTTGACTCCCCTCACCGGACCGCGCAATATCACCGCGGCGGCAACCACTGGACCGGCCAGCGGACCCCTGCCGGCCTCATCCAGCCCGGCGACGGTTCCAAACCTCTCTATGAATGTCGAATCAAAACGTTCAAGCGCTTCATAGTCTTCTGAAGATCTCATAAGGCGATTATACATCAGACTTCGATTGCCTTCACGAACCGGATTTTACCGTCGATAACAGGGGTGGGAAGAGCGGGAAGAGCCGTCCTTCGTCAGTCGTCCCGGAGCGTGGACCCGTCCTTGGAAAGAGCGAGAAGAGGAGAGAGAAAGAGAGAGGAAGAGAGATAAGAGAGGGCGAGACGCGAACTCTGGATGGCAGTCCTTCTTTCTTCCCATCATGCCGGACCCCGATCCGGCATCTCTCCCTCACCTACAACACACCATCCACCACGGTTCCTTTGAACGGTTTCTATCCCCCTCTCAGTCATAATGTAGCAGGCCGAAAGTGTTATAATAACTTATCAGTAAGGTATCGATTCCAAACCAACGCTTGGGAGTATGGAGGTGTGGAGATGTCCCGAGGTGAGGTCAGAAAAGAGGACGCAGCAACTCTGGAGAAGAATCTGCGAATCATTTCTACGAGGATAAGAAGGGAAGGTCGAAAGGTTTTGAGGGACTTTCCGATAACTCCCGCACAATTCGATGTTCTCCAGACGCTTTTCTTTCAGGGCGAAAAGAGGATGAGCGATATAAGTCGCAATCTGGGGATAACCAAGAGTACCACTACCGGCCTCGTGAAAAGACTCATAGATGCCGGCTTCATCGAAAGAAGACGCTCTGAAAGAGATCGAAGATCCTTCATTATTGGTATTTCCAGTTCGGGAAAATCCCTCATCGAAAAGGTTATCGACAGAAGAGTGGAATATCTTCGTTCCGTGATGACAGAGATAAGTACCGAACAGGTTGTATCCCTCGAGCAAATAGTCTCCCTTCTTCTCGAAGTTATGGACAGTAAAAAAACGGCAGAATAACCGTTTACCGGAGGTAAAGATGAGAAGAAAACTACCAATCTTTTTGATTGTTGCGCTCGTGTTTGCAGTGATTCTCATAGCTCAGTCAACAGTGCGCATAAAGGCCGACGAGCTTCTCGCGACGGAAAGACAGGAAGTCTTCACGTTTTTGGGAAACGTCATGATAAACAAGGACGGCGACATCTACGTCGAGACGCCCCTGGCAACAGTCACTAAGGGCGCGACCGACTGGCAGTCGTTCATAACCGGGGGCGAAACGTTCGTTATCTTCCAGACCGGCGAGGCAACTGCGCTGTCGCTCGACTACAACCTGGACAATTCGACCGGCCTGATGAAGGACGTACCCGTTGCGACGATCTATTCCAAGGAAGAAGGCGAAAAGGATATCTACATATATAAAACGGATATCCTCAAGTTCGACCAGAAAAACGAGTATTACGAAGGTTTCGCCAAGGAGACGGAAGACGCGACTCCGGAACTAATATTCATAGACTACAAGGGCGATCTCAAAGTCGATACGCTCTACTTCGAATACCACGGAGACACGGGAATGCTCAACCTGAAGGGTAATGTTTTCGTGAACGACGAGAAAAACAGCAGGAAGATCTGGGCCTCCGAATTGTTGTACAATACGGAAGACGATTCCTTCAAAGGATTGAACGTCGAGATAGAACTCGTATTCTAGCGAGGTGCAGGAGGAGAATTATGGTAGATATCAGGCTGATCCGTGAAAATCCTGAACTGGTAAGAAAGGCTCTAGAAAATCGACAGATGGGACAGGAGCTACTTGAAGAGATACTTCAGCTCGATGCGCAGAGAAGAGAAGCGCTCCAAATAGTCGAGCAGAAGAAGGCCGAAAGAAACAGCATCTCTTCCGAGATAGCCCGCGCCAAGGCCAGCAAAGACAATTCCAGAGCGCAGTCTCTCATGGATAGAGCGAAGGAAATCTCCTCCGAAGTCAAGGAACTGGACGTTAGAACCTCCCAGATAGAAGAAGAGCTGCGCCAGAAGATGCTGTATCTGCCGAACATCCCATCGGAGAAAACCCCTGTCGGCAGGAGCGAAAGCGACAACGTTGTGGTGAGGACCTGGGGCGAACCGGGGAAACCGGCCTTCGAAGTCAAACCGCACTGGGACTTTGGCCCGGAGACAGGGCTGATAGACTTCGAGCGGGCCGCGAAACTCTCCGGGGCGCGCTTCGTTATACTGAGAAAGGATCTGGCACGCCTGGAAAGGGCAATAATGAACTTCATGCTCGACCTGCACCACAGCAAGGGGTACGAAGAGGTTGCCCTCCCCTTCATGGTCAAGAGAGAGACGATGCTGGCGACCGGGCAGCTCCCGAAATTCGAAGAGGAAGCTTACAGAATAGAGCCGGACGATATGTTCATGATACCGACCGCCGAGGTACCGCTGGTCGCACAGCACGGCGAGGAGATAATAGACGGTGAGCTTCCCAGAAAATACACGGCCTACAGCGCCTGCTTCAGGAGAGAAGCCGGGTCTTACGGCAAGGACGTTCGCGGCATGATAAGGGTCCACCAGTTCGACAAGGTGGAGCTCGTCTGGTTTACCCATCCCGACTTCTCCTACGATGCTCTCGAACAACTCACGGCCGACGCCGAAGACGTGTTGCGCAAATTGAAGCTGCCTTACAGAGTGGTGGCGCTCTGCACCGGAGACATAGGGTTCGCCTCGGCCAAAACCTACGACCTCGAGGTCTGGCTGCCTTCCTACAACACCTATAGGGAGATCTCCTCGTGCTCGAACGTCGAAGACTTCCAGGCGAGGAGGGCCAACATAAGGTTCAGGGACATCGATAACAAACTCAAGTTCGTTCACTGTCTCAACGGCTCCGGACTGGCCGTGGGAAGAACGCTCGTGGCGATAATCGAAAACTACCAGAGAGAAGACGGCAGGATAGACGTGCCCGAAGTTCTCGTTCCCTACATGGGCCAGGAGGTAATCGGATAGTTTGCCCAACGCCTTCTTCGTGGAAGTCTCGGGCGATACCGTAAGGCTCGACGGTATCGAAGCCAATCACCTGAGAGTGGTACGGGCGAAAAAGGGAGATAGACTCACAGGGACGGACGGCAACGGCGGCATCTACAAATTCGTGCTGGAGGAAGTCCAAAAGCACGAAGCCACCGGCACGGTAATCGAAAAGGAATTCGTGGAAAGAGATGGCAGAACGATAATAATAGCCGTGGCCGCAACGAAGTGGCCGCGGCTTCGCATTTTACTGGAGAAGGCGACCGAACTCGGGGTAGATCGCATAGAACTCTTCCAGAGCCGGCGCTCGGTGGCGCTTCTGGATGGTGAAAAACTCTCCAGATACACGACCGTCGTGAGAGAAGCCGCCAAGCAGAGCGTGAACCCATACCTGCCGGCGGTGGAGCTGCAAAGAAATCTCGATCTGTCGGGAGCTCACAATCTGCTCCTGGACTTTCAGGGCAAGCCGCTCCGCGAACTCTCGAAAGAGCTCGGCGCCAGAAGAAAGATAAGACTGATCGTCGGCCCCGAGGGCGGTTTCACAGAAGAAGAGATATTGGGGATCTCCGCCGCCAGCACGAAAGTCTCGCTGGGCAGGAGAACACTGAGGGTGGAAACGGCCGTGATAGTGGCACTCGGTCTATTGAACGACTACACCGAAAGAATATAGAGGAAAGGTGGCGCAAGCAAGATGATTTTCACACTGACTTTGAACCCGGCTCTGGACAGATATCTCTACACGGGCAAACTGGTCGCCGACGATACCGTCAGGGTCGATAAAATCAAAGATTACCCTGCCGGCAAAGGTGTCGATGTCTCCCGGGTCATAAACGAGCTGGGCGGCCACTCGGTGGCTATCGCCTTTCTAGGGGGGCGCATAGGCGACGAGATCGAGGAGATGCTCAACGACGAAGGCGTCGTTTACGCCTCGGTCAGGACCGACGGCGAAACCAGAATGAACATACTTATCGAAAGCGACGGCGGGCAGTACAGATTAAGCCTTCCTGGACCGGGTCTGAGCGAAAGAGAGATAGACAAACTCCACAAGACCCTCGACATACTTCTAAGAGAGGGCGACACTCTGCTCATGTGCGGCAGCGTTCCCGGGGGTATCGGCAAGGATATTTACAGGGTTCTCTGCGAGAGGATGACCGGGAGAAAGATCAAAGTCTACATAGATTCCGACAAAGAGCCTCTGGCCGAAGGCGTCAAAGCCTCGCCAACAGGTATAAAGCCGAACACTCACGAACTCGACAGGCTGCTGGGAAGGGAAAGTGGAGGCGATTACGAAGAGGCTTTGAGAGAGGTTTCGGAGAGATACTCCATACCCGAAGTTCTCCTCACCATGGGAAAGGAAGGGGCTATGGCCATGATCGAGGGGAGAATCTACAGAGTCGAAGTGCCGGTAGTACCCGTCAAAAGCGCGGTCGGCGCGGGAGATTCCTTCCTCGGGGCTTACTGCATGTACAGGGAGATGGGCGGCACCGTGGAAACGGCCCTCAAAATGGCGGGAGCGGCCAGCGCCGCAACGGTCATGACGCCGGGCACCGAGCTGTGCCGGCGCGAGGACGTCGTAAAAATCATGGAGAAGGTTAAAGTGAACAAAAAGGCCCAGATCAGGGATTGGAGATAGAGATCGAAGGAAGGTTAAAGTGAACAAAAAGGCCCAGATCAGGGATTGGAGATAGAGATCGAAGGAGGCGTCGCTTTTGGTTATTGAAGAGAGTGGCTTCAAAAGTTTTCTAAAGAAAAAAGGCAAAAAGCAACAGGTAATCGACGATCTCGTATCGAGCGTGAACTACTACCGGGAATTTCTGCTGAAGATCTGCGGCAAAACTATCGAAAACTCTACCGGGGACGATCTTTTGAAATTCTCGCAAATTCATGAAAACGACAGGGGTCTTCTGAAGAAGAGACTCCGCGGTATCGCACTGTACTACAGTTTCATCTCGAGAGGCGAGCTCGCAATACTGGCGTCCGATCTGAGAGAAGAGGAAATCTCCAAAACCCGCAGGGTTTTCAGGCTGGAAGACTTCAGGGGCGTAGATCCCGAAGATATCGAAAAGCTTGCCATTATCGGAATCCACGACGCTGGACAGATGATAGATGCCGCAAAGACGCCTGAACTGAGAGAGAACCTTACCCGAAAAACCGGCATAGAGATGGAGAGAATTCTAGAGTACGTCAAACTATCGGACCTGAGCAGGATGCCTGGAATGAAGGGCATCAGGGCGCGGCTTTATTGCGACGCTGGCGTGGATACGGTTGAAAAACTGGCATCGTGGGATCCACAGGAACTCCGCGAGATGCTGATCAAGTTCGTAGAAGAGACCGGTTTCGACGGTATAGCTCCACTGCCGAAAGAAGTGAGAAATACCGTCGAATCGGCCAGGGTCATCGAGAGAATCGTGGTCTATTGATCTCTTCGAACTTTTCCGGCAGACTTTTGCCGGGATCGTCGTCGGTGAGAGCCTTTAACCGGAGACCCCAAGCACGGCAGGCAATTTACAGTTGACTTCCATCGTGATACTTTCGATCAAAAAACCCTCAGACTTTCCCCGTATAATTATTTCTGCCATGGCTGTGGAGGTGGGAAGGGTTGAGGACGCTAAAGGAATCTACCATGAGAGAAGACTACATCGACTGCGTGAACTCGGTAATCGACTATATTGAGGAGAACCTTTTCCGATCGATAACCCTGGAAGATCTCTGCTCTGAGATCTTCTATTCACCGGTCCATCTTCAACGCATCTTCTACTACACCGTCGGTGAGACGATAGGCCGGTACATAAAGGGAAGAAGATTGAGCGAGGCGGCCGAAAGACTGGCCGGTACATCGATGTCGATACTGGAGATCGCCCTCCGGTGCGGTTACGATTCGCAGGAATCCTTCACGAGAGCTTTCAAGAGCAGATACTACGTCACACCCGGTAAATACAGGCGCCTGGGACTGCATTTCACACTCACTCAGAAGAAACGGCTCACAAAGAAAAAGATCGAAAGACCGATGGGAGGGGTAAACGTGGAACCGAAAATCGTAAAACGAAAGGCCTTCAAAGTTGTGGGGCTGAAGTACTACGGAAACGATCCCAAGAACAACTGCCCAAAGCTCTGGCAGGAATTCATGAAAAGGATAGGAGAAATCAGGAACGCCCTACCGGTTATGGAAAGCTACGGCCTGATGTGTACCGGAGAGGAGGACTTCGTGGACGGCAAGTTCGACTATATCGCCTCAGTGGCCGTCTCGGACCTTGACAACATACCCGAGGGAATGGTGGGAGCCGAAATACCGGAAGCCACTTACGCCGTGTTCACCCATAAGGGCAGGCTCGACACCCTGCAGGAGACCTATGAGTACATCTACGGGAACTGGTTCCAGAACTCGGAGTATGAACCCATCGGATTGAACGAGTTCGAACTCTACGACGACAGGTTCACCGGTGAAGAAAGCTCCCAGTTCGATATATACATCCCCTTGAAAAAGAAGGCGTAGCGACTCATAACGCTATACGGGGATCTTATAATATTTATAAGATCCCCCATTTTTATAAGGTCTCCAGTAGCCACTGAATACTTTCGTCTATAACCTCTTCGAGATGGTCTTTACCCTCGAACAGATCGTAGATATGCCCGGAGTTTTGAAGGAACAGCCTCTCCGGTCCTTCGTGGTAATCGATGAATATCCTTCCCGATTGCGGCTGAGGAAAGACTATGGCGTCGGTGAGACCCGAGACCACCATCAACGGGCCGTCGTAGCGTGCCACCTCGGCTACCGGGTCTACGGTAAAAAGCTCGTCGAAGAACTCCTTTTTCAACACCGTCGTCCCTCCCCACGAGATACTGGCCAGGATCGGCTCACCCGGCGCGGCTTTTATCGACGAGCCCACCGCATCGGCGCCCAGCAAGGCCGAATATGTGTAAACGGGAATAGCAACGGCCGACCAGAGAACGACACTCCTCACCCGAACGTCCCTTGCCGCAACACAGGCCGCAACCAGACCGCCCTGACTGAGGCCCAGAACGGCGATCTTTCGCTTATCGATCTCCGGAAGGCTCTCAAGAAAGGAAATCGCGGCGATCGTATCGCTTATCTGACCGGAGAAAGTCGTCTCTTCCCAGCTTCCCTCGCTTATACCCGAACCCCTGAAATCGAACCTGAGAGAAGCGAGCCCGGCCCCGGCCAAATGTTCGGCGGTCATTTCGTACATCGAACCGCCCGTTCCCCCCACCTCGAGGTCGTTCATGTGACCGAGGAAACCGTGGAGCAGGAGCACCACCGGAAAGGGCCTGTCGCCGGTCTCCGGCAAAGTGAGAATCCCGCACAGCGTTTGACCGTCATTCTCGAACGAGACGGCTCTCTCGATTGCGACGAACTGAGGACTGGCTGTCTGACAGAAGGCCAGAGCAACGAAAAACAAAAATGCCGCTATCGCAAAACTCTTAACTCTCACAAAGACACCCCCTCCAGTTCAGTATAACAGGGATGAGAGATATATTGATTCGTGAATACTCCGAAGTCAATTTGATGTTCGCTTGGAACATAACCCTAAAAAACAAACGGCTAACGAGCCCTTGAGGTTCTCCAGCAAGTAAAGATTCTGCTGTTATGTCATATATATTAGTCTCTAGATTAAGTATTTCGGATTTGTGATCGTATAATTGAGAGGATCGAGAGATTTCCAGTAGTGGAGGTTTTGTGATGAGGACAGGTAAAGCGTTTCTGTTGACGGCTATATTAGTGCTGCTGGTTTTGACTTCCTGTGTGAAGCCTTCAATACCCGACGAGTCTTTCACTTACGGCAACACGTTGCTCGTGAGTTTCGTGGAGTACGTGACGGGTCCGGTGGCAGCCGGCGTGGCCGTCGAGGTCTTTGATGGTGAGAGCGGCGAGCTTATAGGAGAGGGTGTGACTAATGAGTCAGGTCAAGCGTTTATAGAGCTAGTGTGGCATCTGGAAGAAGAGAACGCAGACGAGAGGACGGTCACGATCGTTGCCAGCAAAGAGGACATGGCCACAAGCGCCATGAAGGGGTTGAAGGTGCCGCTTCATTCTCTGTCTGAGCAGATCGATACCGGACCGGTAATGGCCGATATGGCCATCCGCAGGGCGATGGTCGATCCCGAAAGTTCGCGTTTTCCCAATCTGGATATAGTTCTATCTGGCGTTACGGGAGAGGCGACGGATCCGACCGGTCTATCGTTTTTCAAGGTAAAACTGGACTCGGATCTGGAGTATGAATCCTGGTTCCGCCTCTATGTAGGAGTGGGGTACGTACCCTGGGAGATGGGATACGATTTTATGTCGGCAAACAGGTCGGAAATGACTTTTACCGTCACCTCGAACGGCTATTCCGGTGAAGTGCCCATTCATGTAGTGGTTTATGATTTCAACAGAGCCAGGCTCGACCAGGTGATCTATCTAAATTTCGCCGATGGTGAGACCACACAGGTCGAGAAATTTGCGCCCTCCGGCCTTTCTGTGCTTTCCATTACCTCCGACACGAGATTCGAGTACTGTTCGCTTTCTGAAGAGACCGTTGAAGAGACTCCCACCCCAGATGAAGCGGAGTATGGAGAGGCCATCTCGAAAGAAGAGACAAACATCTATATAAAACTGTCCTGGAAAAGACCGCAAGATGACGTGGGCCTCGCGGGTTACAACATCTACCATTCCGTTGACGGTGTGACTTACAGAAAGGTCGCCTTCAGGAAATCTCCAGATTTCTTTGACTCCGGGATAGGTATTGAGGCCGGTAAGAGATACTACTACAAAGTGAGGTCACTCTACCTTGACGGGAGCGAGTCGGAGGACAGCAACGTGGTGTCGCTCGTGCCGCTGGATATCTTCAAGGTTAAGCTTATATCCCCGTTGAACAACTCTACGGGAGTTTCGAGACGGCCGGTCTTGCGCTGGGCGCCTGTAGATAAGAAAGATCACAATAAGGTGCCGGTACTTGACGGGGGGTTGCTGAACGAAAACGAGATCGTTTACCATTACACATGCATGATATGGGACACCGTTCAGAGTGGTCCTCAGCTGATCTTCCCGCTTAACCAGGATTTAGAGAGGTTCGATTTCGTTACAGAAGGACCCCGACAGGTATCGGTGAAGTTTCTCGATCCCTCCTGGTCTGGCAGGGGCATGGACTGGTTTTTCCTGTTGAACACGGAGATGGAGATGTTCCCATTCGACCGTCTGGAAGCCTTCAAGACCTACGAATGGGGCCTCGACTACGCTTACGCCTGTTATACTGGCGACGACAGCGACGGAAACGGTTCGCCGGATTCTATGGTCTATTCTGTGACGATCGACAAGAGCGATGTCGTGGATCTACGCGTCAATCACGCCGATTATCTAAACCGTTTCACGACCTGGCAGGACAACTGAAGGGGGTGGTGTAAATGAAAATGAAAAGAATCAAGTTGTTTGTGGTCGTCGCTGTGCTGGTTTCAATATTCACCTCCTGTGTTAAATTTCCTTCGGGGGATTCCATAATCGCAGATGTCGAGACCGTCTGGAGAGAATTTCAGAGCGCACCTCATCTTGAAGGCCGGCTCATTCTGGGGTATTCCGATTACGGTGTGGTCGAAGAGATCTGCAGGTTGCTCGGGGCGGAGGTCACGGTCGATATAAAGGTGTTGAAGGCTGTCGGTCTGCGCTTCGATTCCACTTTCGAGGATGCCCTGGAGCAAATGAAAGGTCTCTTCGAATCGAAACCCGAACTATTGAGAGCGGTGAGATATATAGAGCCCAACTACGAGATGGAACTTATAGCGCCTTCGCTGGATGAAGTGGTCGGTGTGGCCGGTCAGACAGTCCCGACCGCTCCGGGTGAGATCCCGAATTTCGAGCAGTTCCTCTGGGGAATCAGGAAGATTCGCGCTCCACAGGTCTGGGATGCCGGATACGATGGGACAGGTATAATCGTCGCCATCCTCGATACTGGCATCGACTCTACCCACCCAGATCTTCAGGGCCAGATCGTCAGCAGATACGACCCGTTGAAGGGTTCAATAATAGATCCGGAGATAGATTACTCTTTCGGTTTTCATGCTACGCACGTCGCCGGTATCATCGCGGCCAGAAAAAACGGCAGCGGTGTCACCGGTGTGGCGCCCGGAGCCAAGTTGATGGATATACCGATCTTCCAGCCCGAATTTATAGGCGACGAGTTCGTCGCGGCCGGCATAGTCTATGCCGTCGATAACGGGGCCACGGTACTTTCGAACTCCTGGGACGGCAAGGGGTTTTCGACCTTACTTTACGAAGCGATAAGTTACGCTTCGCGGGCCGGGGTGGTCTTCGTGAACTCGGCCGGAAACGATCACGTCAACGAGGTCCGCAACCCTTCGGTTTATCCGGGAGTGGTTATGGTGGCCTCATCGTCGGCCATCGACGGGATAGCTTATTCTTCGAACCGGAGCGTCAAACTCTCGGTGGCCGCTCCAGGTGATTCTACGATCCTTTCGACCATTCCGCTCTGGGCCGAGGAGTATTACAGCTATCCGGGACTCCCCTACGCTTACTTCGGCGGGACGTCGATGGCCTGCCCGCACGTCTCGGGTGCGATCGCCATTCTCCAGCAGAAATACAAGGATATGGGACTGACAGTTTACCAGTACAGGAAACTTATCGAACTCGGAGCCGACGATATAATGGCTCCTGGAAAGGATAACGACAGCGGTTACGGAAGGCTGAACGTAGAGAAATCGCTCTCGCTCGATCCCGATGCCCTCGGCACCGGAGGAAACGCCGTCTTCTGGCTTCAGACGAAGAGGACATATTACGATGAGGAACTGGAGGGAGAATACCCGATGGGGATACCGGGCGTTTACGTCTCGATGATACCCCATGACCTGAACCTTCCACCGATATACATCAAGAGCATAGGCGATCTCGAACTGGCCGGAGCGGCGGCTTTTGACATAGATGTGGGGATGTACGACGTCTATTTCGGAAGCGGAGACCTCTTCGATCCCAGCTCTCTGCTCTATTTCTCTGGAAGAGTGCAGGAGCAGGAAGGCAAGAAGTGGGAGAGTTACGAAGTCACCCACAACCCGATAAACTACGTCTGGGCCGATGTAGTCGAGTTTTCTTCAAGTCCGAAATTGGTGATAGAAAAGATTTCGCTCTTCCAGGAAGGCACGGAGATAGTCGATCCGGAGATAACACTCCTGCAGTTCATCGTGACCGCGATCAACGCCTTCACCGGCGAGGAGTTTTCTTCTACTGTATCCTATGACGGAGGAGCTTTTACGCTCCCGGATTTGGCCTCTCCTGGCCATTACAGTTATTCGGTCGTGCCGTACGGTGGGATGGAGGGATTTTTTGAAGGGAAGGACGTCATGATGGCCGGCTACGTAGAGTACGACAACGATCCGGGCAGGAGGATCGCTTTCAAAGTCCTGATGAGTGAAGGAATCGGGATCATCGCCGATGGGCACTCCCCCCTCTTCAGCGCCTTCTGATCGAATCGAAAAAAAGCAGGGCTCAAAGCCCTGCTTTTTGTGGAATATCAGTCGAGCATGGAGTTGAAGATCACAAAGAAGCGCGAGGCATCTTCCTGATCGACCCGGCCGTCTTTGGGAATGGAGATGTCGTACTTCTCGCTGGTGGTGAACATGTTTGCCAGAAGGAGCTCGAAGTCGGCCCTATCAACGATGCCGTCTCCGTTGAAGTCTATATCTTCACTCGTTTCGTAGCTTTCTTCGAAGAGCGGGACGTACATATCGTCGCACTCGATCATCCATTTTGGAAGGGCGTAAAACTCTTCGATGAGGAAGTTGTACAGTTCCTCGGAAATCATAGGAACAACGTAGTAACCTTTCCAGCCCCAGTCTTCGCTCCAGCTGTTCTTGATTACCCAGAACTCGGTGGCCTCCCACTTGTATTCGTCCAGATCAAAGAGCTGCTCCTCGATGAAAGGATCTTCGATCGTGATCGACGTTGCCTGGGGGTTGATAAGATCGGGGAAGGCGGCCTTGAGCCCATCCATGTCGAGCCATCCGACCAGCGTGACGGCGTGGCCACCCCTGATTGTCGCGGTAGAGGGTACGTAAACTCCCTCTTTGTAATAAGAGAAGTCTACGGGAACTTCGAAGGAGGTGATGAGGGCGCCGTAGTTTACCAGGAGCTCTTTGATCGCCATCACGTATTCATCGTACGGAAGGAAGCTCATCAACGTGCTGCCGCCGTAAATTCTGATAGTTTTGGTGCTTCTGATTATGTTATCCTCCCAGTAGTTGTTTGTCGGATTCCAGACTATCCAGTTTTTCCTGTCGTACTTGATATACGGGAAGTCGCTATCCAGAGGGAGTCCGTATCTGACGCAGTTGTAGGTCGAGAATATCGGCCAACCTCCAGTGTCTTCGTTAGAATCCTGTATTATCACATCTGACTGGAGAGGATCTCTTAAGGAATTTATATAGATATCGTCATCTACGTTATGGAAGGCCAGGAACTGTTCGGAGAGGTTGTAGAGATCGTACTGGTATTCCCATGGGGCGTAACTCCAGCCGCCGGGGAGTCTATCCTCCTGCACCAGAAGCGCGCTCTCGAAAGAAGCGACGGTCGCGAAGGCCCAGCATGTTCCGTGGGCTCCCTGATTCCTGACGGTGGGATGTACCTGAATGAAACCCCCTTCGGGAACGAAGAGGTCGCCGCAGTAGTCGTAATTGACCATCGCCGACAACAGCTGGTTGTAGCGTGTAGTGGCCTGCACCTCGAAGTCCTGGGCGTCAGGCGCTCCGATCGGCTCGAGCAACTCGAGCGTTCCGTTCCATTTGTCTATCAGGCTGTCCAGATCGGATACTCCGTTGGCGGCGTACTCCTTGAGAATAGCGGGAACCCCTGCCCTCCAGGGCAAACCGAGTTCGCTTATGGCCCGCTCTACCTCGGCCGATCTCACGGCAGCGGTCTCGAGAAGAGTACCCGCGAAAGATGCACAGGCCAGTAGAACCAGCGCTAGAATAATTAGTGTTTTCCTCATCGTTATCCCCCTCACATACCGGCCGCCACGAGTTCCGGCAGCGAGACTTCTACAAACTGGTTGTCCACGGTTATGCCGTCTATGACCCTGTTCGCCTCGTCCCTTATAAAATACATAGGTCCCGAGAGAGCGTCCTTGTGGCGCGAGCCGATCTTGAAGCTCACGTTCTCTCCGCTCAGCTCTTGAGGGAAACTGAATCTCAGGATCGCGACGATGTCCGATACGGCGGGGATTAACGGTGCTTCGTCGATGAAACCTCTTACGACGACGGCTTCCCTGTTCGAGGGAATGACCCCGTCGAAACTGGTCTTGTTTTCTATGAACTGCGGGAAGAAGGCCTCTTCAAATACGAGTCCTTCATCGTGGACTACGGAGAACTGGAGGTACATGAGCTCTCCGTTGCGCGTGTTGTCGGGTGCGAAGTATTCCTTTACGCTTTCCACATATTTTGCAACGTTGGAAGCCACTATGGCCACTTCTATCGAACCTCGGTTCTCTCCCTCGGCCGGCAAAATCTGTCCCGGCTCCAGATAGACCAGGGGTTTGTCTTCATCGACGTATCTTTCGTCGAGCCTGAAGACCACGAAGGGTCTGTACTGATCGCTGTAGCGGGTGTTCCCGAGTTTGTCGTAGGCCCTTATGTACATCCTGTATATCTTCCCGACTTCGAAGACATCCAGAACGGTATTTCCTTCCTTCAGGTTCACCGTCAGCCCTTCGTCGCTTATGAGCATGGAAGTGCTGGCGGGGTTCCATTCGAGCCAGTCGGTGATATACTGAAATTCTTCGGAATTCGTGTCCACGAACCTGAACTCGACCTTAGATATTTCCTCGGAGAACTCCCACTTCAGGAAAACATACCTGCCGAAGGGCGTGAAGTCTTCGGAAAACAGGCCGTAGCTGTACCTGTCCGATCCCATGAACCTTACGAGGGGACCTTCAGTGTCCACTATGAAGGTGAACTTGTCGGGAATGCGCGTCGAACCGGCGATTTTCACTTCGACCGTATGCGGTCCCTCTTCAAGATTGGTGAGTTCTAACTCAGTTTCGGAAGTTTCAACATAACCGTCTCCGTCGATCGAATATAGGTAAAGATGATCGACTCCACCGGTAGGCTTCCAGGAAACCGTTACGTTCTTCGTCGCGTATTCGGTCTGGAGATTTTCGAACTCTACCGATACATTCAATTGCTTGAAACATGAACTCAGCAGAAAGATGAGAAAAACCACGAGCAGCAGAGATGCAATACGTCTCATTCATGGCCCCCTTTGTGATTGAGTTGTTTCAATTCTACACTAACGGGCTGCTTTATCATGGCGCCGGAAGGTAACGAGTTTGCCCTTTAAAACCGAGCGAATCTTGCGCTGAAATCCAAAACCTACCCTTGATTGATGTCGGCCGATAGTCGATTTCGACAAAAAAAGCGGACCCTGAGGTCCGCTTTTGAAATGCTGTCCTGTTTTAGTCGATTATACTGTTCCAGATGAGTAAGAATCTGCTGATATCTTCGTGATCGACCCAGTAATCTTTGGGGATTGAGATATCGTGAACGATGCTTTCGGTGTACATGTGATTGACGAGGATATCGAAATCCTTCTCGTCCACCACTCCGTCGCCGTTGAAATCGACGTCTTCCATCGCGTAGGTTTCCTCGAATATCGGAACGTACATGGCGTTGTATTCGATCATCCACGGACTGATACCAAAACCGTTGTTGGCAGAGAACTCGTAGAGCTGCTTAGAGACGGCCGGTACCACGTAGTAACCGTTCCAGCCCCAGTCGCCCCAGCTGTTCTTGATTATCCAGAACTCGGTCGCTTCCCAGGTAAGACCGGAGAAGGGATCGTTGACGGTGATCGAAGTCGCTTCCGGACCGATAAGATCGGGGAAGGCCGCCTTGAGTCCGGCCATGTCGAGCCAGCCGACCAGAGTTACGGCGTGACCGCCTGTTATAGTCGTGGAGGTCGGAATGTAAACGCCTTCGGTGTAGTAGTCGAAATCTGCCGGCACTCTGAAAGAGACGGCGAGCGATCCGAACTTGATCATCGCCTCTTTGATGGCGCCGTTGTAAAATTCGTACGGATAGCCCAGCCAGCTGAGTTCATCACCGTAGTAAACCTGCACGGTCTTGGTGCTCTTGACTATGTTCTCTTCCCAGTTGTTGTTGACTGGATTCCAGAGTATCCAGGGGTTGAAATCGAACATGCTGTAGGGGAAATCGCTTTCCAGCGGGAGCCCGTACCTTACGCTGTTGTAGGTCGAGAAGATCGCGTTTCCACCGGCATCGCTGCTGTCGTCCTGGATTATTACATCCGACTGCAAAGGATCGTAGATCGATTCTAAATAGATGTCCCAGTCTATGTTGTGGAAAGAGGCGAATTGCTCCGAGAGATCGTAGGTATCGTGCTGCAACTTCCAGGGCTCGGTGATCTCTTCTCCGGCAAGACCGTCTTTCTGCACCAGCAGGCCGCTCTCGAAAGAGGCAACCGTGGCGAAGGCCCAGCAGGTGCCGTGGAAGGCCTGGTTCGTTATAGGAGTGTGAACCTGCACGAAACTACCTTCGGGAATGTGCACGTCTCCATAGGGGAAATAAACGAACAGCGCCGAGATCAACTGACTGTACCGTGTAGTGGCCTGATCTACGAAGAGTGATTTGGTGAGGTCCATCTTCATCCTTTCGGGGAGCTCGACCTCTCCGTGCCACTTCTCGATTATGCTGTCAAGATCGACTATGCCGTGAGCCGCGAATTCACTGAGTGCGCCGGGCACGCCGGCCCTCCAGGGAAGATTCAAACGTGCGATACTTTCGTTGACTTCGGCCGCCCTGGAACCGGCTTCCTGAAGAAGCTCGTTTCCGAAAGTAGCAATAGAAACCAGAGTGATTATTATTACCAGTAAGGTCTTCTTCATTCAAATCACCCCTCACATTTCCGCCCCGACGATTTCGGGCAGATCGAGACCGTATATAAAGTTATCTACCACGATACCGTCGATGGTTCTGTTGGCTCCGTCCCTTATGAAGTAATCCGTACCGAGTCCCAGAGAGACTTCCTGTCCGTTCATCTCCGGCCCGAAAACGAATTCTACGAAGGCTACAACATCGCCCGCTTCTTCGATTTCCGCCGGTTCGTTTACGAAGCCTCTCACAAGAACTAGCTCATCGCCGAAATCCACGAAGTTGCTGACGTTTTTCTTGTCGGGAATGAAATCGGGGAAGAAGACTTGAGTGACCGTTAAACCCTGCGAATAAAGGAGCGAATTCTGGAGGTACATCAGCTCTCCGTTGCGCGTGTTGTCCGGAGCGAAGTATTCCTTGATCTTGTCGATGTACTCCTTTACATTAGGTGCCACGACTGCGATTACCAGCGAGCCGTCCTCTTCATCCGTCGCCGGCTGCGCCGTGATCGGTGCTATGAAGATCTCGGGTTTGTCCTCGCCGGTGTAGCGGTCTTCAAGTTTGAAGCTCACGTAGGTATTCTTGTTGTTGCCCAGCTCGTCGTAAGCCCTGACATACAGAAGGTAGGTGTGTCCAAGCTCCAACATATAGGGCATCATGAACGTACCTTCCGTGAGGTAGAGCGTTACCAGCTCGTCGTTGAGAAGAATACCGCTGACTGCCGGATCCCAGTCCAGCCAGTCGGTGATCCAGGGATATCCCGCTTCGGTCGTCTCTCTGAACCTTATCTCCACCTTCACTGCCGGTTCGGAAAACTGCCAGCTGGCGAAGATGTACCTTCCGAAAGGTCTGAAGTCTCCGTCGCCCAGACCTCCGTTGTATCTGTCCGAGCCGAAGATAGTGATGGAAGGTCCTGTAGTATCGACTTTGAAGACGTACTTGCTGGGGAGACCGTTGAACTCTTTCGTCTTTACTTCGACGAAGTGAGTGCCATCGGCCAGGCTTTTAAGATCGACTTTCAAGGCGTCGGTCTCGACGAAGGCCGCCCCGTCAACCGAGTAGAGATAGGTGTGAGTCAGTCCGTCGACAGGTTTCCAGGATACCGTGACATCTTTCGAGGCGTAGGCGGCCTGGGTGTTGTCGAAGATAACCGAAGGGCTACCGACGGTGAATTCCAGCTCGTTCGAGTTGAAAGTGCGGAAATTGCTCTCGATGGCCAGTTTCCCCAGAGCTTCCACCCAAACTTTGTAATTGCCGGCCACCAGCTCGGTGGCATATTCGGTTGTCTCTAGTTCAAGGATATCGTCGTTGATATGGAGCTTATAGACTACCTCCTTGAAATCGTCGGCCGTCTCGAACTTCCAGCTGAACGTTATGGTGGTGCCCGCAAGAACCGTGTTCGACCCCGCGTCGGAGCTGAGTGTGACCACCACGAACGGCAGCTTGAAACAGGAAGTTACAAGCAGGACCAGTGCCGTTAGAAGAACCAGCATAAAAGAAATACGCTTCATCCACATACCCCCTTTTTCGTAAGTTATCCAATTTTAGCACCTGACAGAAAAAACTGGTTCAATGTGTGGAAAAACACGTTGCAGAATCTTCCCGAAAGACTCTTTCAAGTTCTCGCTTTGAAGGAAATGAAATATGTATAATCATAACGATCAAATGGAACTAAAAAACTCTGATATCCTTATAAAGGAGGTAGAGGGATGAAGAAAAGCATATTGTTACTGGTAGTGATCGTTGCTGCCATGCTTGTGGTTACTTCTTGTATCAAACCACTCAAACCGACCGAAGCGACTCTCGAGATAACATCGATCGTCGTTTCGGACAATGAAGCCACTATAAGCTGGAAGCTCAACACAACTGCGGAGATAGTATCGGCCAGTTACACTCTTCATGTTGGAGAGGCCGAGTACGAAAGCCAGGAAACCAGCAAAACCGTGACTCTCGCGGCCGGAACTCACCAGGTGAAGGTCGAAGGAGAGATAAAGGGCAAATACGAAGCCACCTACGGACAACCGGCCGTACACGTGGAATCTGAAACAGAAACGGTGGAAATCATGCAGGAGTACGGGAATACGCTCCTGATAAATCTGGTGGAGTACATGACGGGACCGGCCGCCGAAGGAGTCTCCCTGGAGGTCTTCGACGGTGAAACGGGCGCTTTCCTCGGTTCCGGAGAGACCGATATCGAGGGAAAGGCCGAGATAGATCTTCTCTGGCTCCTGTCCCCGGGTCTTCTAGAGGTACGTGAAGTGACGGTGAAAGCAGAAAGAACCGGTCTTGCTCCGAGCGTTCTCGAGGGACTGGCTGTACCGCTGATTCCGTCAAACGAACTGGCCTCCGCAGGCAGCCCCTTGCCTGTTGACATGGCGATCAACAGGGCCATGATCGATCCTCTCGACGGTTCTTACCCCGAAATCGAGATCACGCTGCTGGACGGCAACGGCAACGAGATAGATCCGACAGATGTATCTACCAACGTTTATCTGAATATCGAGTATGCAAGCGATCTGGAATACGATGTCTGGGATGTTCTATACGTGGGCGTCGGATACGTTCCCTGGGCCGGGGTTAGAGATTTTGCGTCTTTTGGCATGTCGAAAGCCGCTTTCGCTATCCCGGCGGAGATCTTCAACGGAGATCTACCGGTTCACGTCGTGGTTTACAACTACAACAGAGCCAGGCTCGACCGTGTTGTAAACCTCAACTTCACGGCCGAAAAGGCTGGACCGGCCGAGACGTCCCCTCCAACGGGAGTCTGGCTCTGGTCGTGGACATCGGACGCCAACGTCAATTACTACTCGCTACCGAAAGAGATCAACGGCAGAAAACTAAACCTCGATGAGGAGACCTTCGAGAATCTCATGGGAGCCCCGGCAGAGGGCAACATATTCGTTCAGATCGCCTGGGACCTCCCCGAGAACCTTGCGGGGTTAGTGGGTTTCAACATCTATCGCTCCAGTGATGGTGTCAATTACAAGAAGATAGCTTTCAGGACCGCCCTTTACGGTTTCGATAGCGGAATCGGCATCGAGGCAGGCAACAGGTATTTCTACAAGGTCAGATCGGTTTACGCCGACGGAAGCGAGTCGGAGGACAGCAACATCGCCTCGGTAGTGCCGCTCGATATCTTCAAGGTCAAGCTGCTCTCCCCGGCGAACAACTCGACGGGAGTTTCGAGAAGACCGGTACTGAAGTGGGCGCCCGTCGACAAAATCAATTCCAACAAAGTGCCTGTCCTGGGCGGCGGTCTCCTCGACGAGAGCAAGATCGCCTATCACTATACGCCCTGGATATACGACACTGTTCAGAGCGACTACCAGCATCTGCTGGCAGTCGACAGCGAATTCGAAACCTTCGATTTCTCCACTTACGGCCCACAACAGGTCTCCGTGAAGTTTCTGGATCCGTTCTGGCTTGGGAAAGTGATGAACTGGATCTTCATTCTCAACGGTCAGGCGTACCTGTACCCCTTCGATCAGCTCGAGGCCTTCAAGACCTATGAGTGGGGTCTGGATTACGCGGTGGCCACCTACTACGGATATGATGAAGACGGAGACGGCTTCTACGATTCGGTCGCTTATTCGACCACTATAGACCTGGGCTACGATTTCGACAGGTGGGTCAACGATGCCGATTACTACAACCGCTTCACCACCGGTGGAGATAATTGAGAGGGGAGGTGGTGCAGATGAAGAAGACTTTACTGTTAATAAGTGTCGTATTGCTGGCCCTTGTGTTCGCTTCCTGTATGAGAGTTGCCCCGGGTAACAGCGCCGGCGCCAATGTGGAGTTCGTATGGAAGCAGATACAGGATGCGCCCTACGTTGAAGGAAGACTCATAGTAGGTTACAGCGATATCGAGGCTTTGAGCGAGATCGTTTCTCTTCTCGATGCCGAGATAACCATCGATATACCGCGCTTGAACGCTGCGGGTTTGCGGTTCGACTCGACGGTCGAAGAGGCAAGGGGCGCTATCAGGGAGCTTTTTGTCGAGAGACCGGAGCTCGTCGCATCGATAAGGTACATAGAACCGAACTACGAAAGGGAACTTATAAAGCCGGTGAAAGACGATAATCTGAAATTGCCCGAACTGCCCGTGGTTCTTGCCGAAGATACGTTCCCCGACCTTGAAGGATTCCTCTGGGGAATCAAGAAGGTCCGTGCACCGCAGGCCTGGGCCGCCGGGTACGACGGGACCGGCATAATCGTCGCCGTCCTTGATACGGGCATCGACTCGACCCATCCAGATCTCCAGGGTCAGATAACCCACAGGTACGATCCGTTCCTCGATCTGGAGATCGACCCCGACATAGACTACTCCTTCGAAGCGCACGGATCTCACGTCGCCGGTACTATCGCCGCAAAGGACGATGGCAGCGGTGTCATAGGCGTGGCCCCCGGAGCGAAGATAATGGATATACCGATCTTCCAGCCCAACTATATAGGAGACGAGTTTGTCGCAGCCGGCATAGTATATGCGATCGAAAATGGGGCCACGGTACTTTCGAACTCCTGGGGAGGCAAGGGCTTTTCGACGCTTCTGTACGATGCGATCGCTTACGCCTCCGAGAACTATGTGGTCTTCGTGAACTCGGCCGGAAATGAACATGTGAACGAAGTCAAGAGTCCTGCCATGTACCCGGGAGTCGTGGTCGTGGCCGCCTCCACCGCGGGCGATGGTATCACCCATTTCTCGAGCAGGAGCGTCAAGCTCTCGGTGGCCGCTCCCGGCGATTTCTCGATCCTTTCGACCGTTCCGTTGTGGGATGTGGCCGAGTTTGCCTATCCCGATCTTCCCTACGCATATTACGGCGGGACGTCGATGGCCTGCCCGCACGTCTCGGGTGCGATCGCCATTCTCCAGCAGAAATACAAGGATATGGGACTGACAGTTTACCAGTACAGGAAACTTATCGAACTCGGAGCCGACGATATAATGGCTCCTGGAAAGGATAACGACAGCGGTTACGGAAGGCTGAACGTAGAGAAATCGCTCTCGCTCGATCCCGATGCCCTCGGCACCGGAGGAAACGCCGTCTTCTGGCTTCAGACGAAGAGGACATATTACGATGAGGAACTGGAGGGAGAATACCCGATGGGGATACCGGGCGTTTACGTCTCGATGATACCCCATGACCTGAACCTTCCACCGATATACATCAAGAGCATAGGCGATCTCGAACTGGCCGGAGCGGCGGCTTTTGACATAGATGTGGGGATGTACGACGTCTATTTCGGAAGCGGAGACCTCTTCGATCCCAGCTCTCTGCTCTATTTCTCTGGAAGAGTGCAGGAGCAGGAAGGCAAGAAGTGGGAGAGTTACGAAGTCACCCACAACCCGATAAACTACGTCTGGGCCGATGTAGTCGAGTTTTCTTCAAGTCCGAAATTGGTGATAGAAAAGATTTCGCTCTTCCAGGAAGGCACGGAGATAGTCGATCCGGAGATAACACTCCTGCAGTTCATCGTGACCGCGATCAACGCCTTCACCGGCGAGGAGTTTTCTTCTACTGTATCCTATGACGGAGGAGCTTTTACGCTCCCGGACTATGCCCCGGCACCCCAGTATATGCTTACAAGCGAACCATTCCCGGGACTCGAAGATTTTCTGGCCGATAAAACCGTCGTCTTCACCGGCTACGTAGAGTACGACAACGATCCGGACAGGAGGATATATTTCCAGAGGGCGCTTCCAGCCGGAATAGGTTTCATTTCAGACGGCTGGTCGATTTACTTCAGTGCCTTCTAAGGCCGTATGCAATATCTAGCCCCCGCAAGGGGGCTTTTTTCTGGCATAATTGTGGCGGGGGTGATACGGTGAAAGAGGTAACACTGGATATAATGATCGAAATACCCAAAGGCAGTCGTAACAAGTACGAGTTCGACAAAAAGCTGAAGATGGTCCGCTTCGATAGGACGCTCTTTTCGGCCGTTCATTACCCGATGGACTACGGTTTCATATTGAACACGCTTGCCGAAGACGAAGATCCTCTCGATGCGATGGTTCTGCTGTGGGAGCCGACCTTCCCGGGCTGCCTCATCGAAGCCAAACCTATAGGAGCTTTTAAGATGTGGGACGAGAAGGGTCCCGACGAGAAGGTCCTCTGTGTTCCGATACACGATCCCGTATGGAATTATATAGAGACTCTGGAAGATGTTCCTCCCCACCTGCTCAAGGAGATCGAGCATTTTTTCTCGGTTTACAAAGAACTCGAAAAGAAGAAGACGGGAATAGAAGGCTGGGTCGGGAAGGAAGAGACGCTCAGGATAATAGAAGAGGCGAAAGTCCGGTACATCGAAAGCGGGGCGAAGTTCTTTTGATCGAGGAGCTGTCTTTGTAAAGAGCGTTAGGAGCCGTTCTACGCCCGATTAGTGATTTGTATTATGATACCTGTAGAAGTAGAAGTTGAAAAGGAGAGATTTCGATGTTCGAGTATGTGATCTGGGATTTTGGTGGAACGCTTTTCGATACCTATCCGGCCGCAACGAGGGTTTTCAAGGAAGTGCTGTCGAAATTCGGAGTTACCGCGAAAGAGGAAGAGATACTCGAAAAGCTCAAAGAATCGACCTTCAAGGCTGCCACTTATTTCTCGAACAAGTATCGCCTGAAGGAAGGTCTCATAGAGAAATTCTATACGATCGAAAATCATTTGGAGCCCGATAAACAGCCGCCTTTCAAATCAGCCAGAGAGGTTTGTCTCCAGATAAACAGGAACGGCGGGAACAATTTTCTCTTTAGCCATCGAAGTAACTACTCTATGACCAAACTGCTGAGCTACTACAAGATGGTCGATCTCTTCTCGGAAATAGTCTCCAGCGACAATGGATTTGCCAGAAAGCCCGATCCCCAGGCTATCATGTATATAATCGACAAGTACGATCTCGACCACGAAAAGGTAATAACGATAGGCGACCGCGAGATAGATATAGAATCGGGAAGGCGTGCCGGTATCGCCACCTGCCTTTTCAACCCGGGTGATTTCATAACTTCTACCAGAGCAGACTATGTAATCGATTCGCTTGAACAACTGCCGGCGATTCTCCAGGTTTGCAACCGGTTCAAAGGGTGTGGAGATACAAATGATTAAAAACCTCATCTGGGATTTCGACGGATCGCTCTTCGACACCTATCCGCTGATGGTAGAGATATTCCAGTCGGCACTTGTAGAGTTCGGACACACCGCCAGCCGGGAACAGATACTTTTCCTGATGAAGGACACGCTTGGAAAGGCCGTCGAGCATTATCTGGAGCTGGGCGTTGGCGAAGGTTTTTACAGGCTTTTCCTGCTGCGTGAAGAAGCGGCCGATCCTTCCCTGCAACCGCCTTTTCCTTATGCCCGCCGAATCTGTCTGAAAGTCAGGGATAGGGGAGGAAAGAACCTCATAATAACGCACAGGTCCAGGAGCACGGTGATGAAGCTCCTCTACCATCACGATATGGCTTCTCTCTTCTCGGAGATAATAACCAAAGAAAGCGGCTACAGGCGCAAACCCGATCCCGAAGCCTTCGTTGCGGCCATCGCCTCCCACAGGTTAATCGCTGAAGAGACGCTCTCTATAGGCGATCGTGATCTCGATATCCTGGCTGCCAGGGCTGCCGGAACCAGGACCTGTTTCTTTTCGCAGGACGGCTCCTCTCCTTCCATTCCGGTTGACCTGATTGTTCACGGGCTGGACGAGCTGGAAGGCGACTGATCATCAAAATGAAAACGGGACACGAAAAGCGTGTCCCGTCCGAACAAAACTACTCACTGCTCCAGCATCTTTTCCATAACTTCTAGAGCGGCGTCCGACAGTAGTACCAGGGAGAGTCTTTGGATATCGACCGACACCCGAACACTTCTGGTGGTGACTTTCGAATCGCTCTCGAGCTCCCTTGTGACGACCTTTTCTCTAGTATCTTGCACTCTCTCTAGGGCGTTCGAATTTTTCAATCTCTCCAGAGCTTGAGGAGGAAGGGATTTCAATCTCTCCTTAAGTCTTTCTTCGACCTGTGGAAGGTTTTCCATCAATCTCTCTTTGAGAGCCTCGACTCTTTCGTTTGCCGCGGGGAGCTTTTCCGTGATTTTCGCCCTTAAATACCTTGCCAGTTTCTCGCTCTGATCGACGGTAATTATCGTTTTCAGACCGGCGACGTATTCCTTGACAATCTCCTGAACTCTCTTTACGATATCGGCCCTTTGAAGCGGTGTAACTTTCTCGCCGGCGATGGCCTTTTCCAGGCTTTCTTCAAGAGTTCCCTTGATCCTTTCCTGGAGGTTTTCAAGGTTTTCGCGTGTTGCAACGGCCAGATCGTAGATTGCTTTCAACTGAACGTCAGAGAGTTCGAGCGCGTTCAAAAAGTTCGCTATCTGTAACTGATGCTGGAGTCTGACGATCTCGTTGTCGCCAAGACTTCTTTTCACGGGTGCGGCAACAACTATGACTCCAAGTACAAGAGTCAGAACGGAAACAACGAATATCTTTTTCATCGGCAACACCTCTGATTCAATTTTAGCTAAGATAATTATATAAAGCCCAATGTGAAATGAACGTGAAATATTTATCGTTGTTGAATAGTCTTATTTCAGGCCATCCTCATGGGGTATAATGCAATTATTAGCAGGAGATTCAAGAAAGGGGGAATTAAACATGAAAGCGTTGGGTTACTCTATACTCTCTATAACCGATGCCGGCTCAGTTTTTATCGAGGAGTCAAAGCACGACGGCGTTACCTTCTCTTTCCCTTCCGATCCGATCTTTGCCAAATACAGAGATCAACTGATGGTGGTTATCGAGGTGAAGATGGATTCCTCGAAATTCTCGCTCACCAAGAGCAAACTGGATCTCACATCGGTGAGGCTCCACGGGGTGAAGATAGTGGACAACAAGCCTTTCGATGACTCGGTTGCGCTGTGGGCATTCGAGTCGAGGACCCTCGGAAAGACGATGAGGGTTATGTCCGGGAGCGAGGGATCCAGAGTTCCGGCCAAGAGGGAAGCCGATTACATCGTTCCGGCGATCGTAAATACTATTGAACTGGCTTCGAAAGAGGAAAACGTTGGCAGATTCATCTTCCCGCTACCGGGTGAGTGGTTCGTGCTTTCACAGATATCTATGGGGCAGGACACCGCCAAAATACGGCGCGAGAATGCGCGGCTGGATCTAAAATCCTTCAGCACGGAGATAATCGTCGCGGAGTTGAAGAAACACAGGGTCTTCACGGAAAACCTCTGGAATCTCTACACTCTCTACAAGGAACTGGACAAATTCGAAACCAAGAACAGCGAGTTGACCGAACCGATGGAGGAGGAACTGACGGTCTCCGACCTCGATCTCGAAGAAACGATTCCCGAATCGGTCGATCTTTACCTGGACGGTGATGAAAAAACTACGGTAGCTCTCCACAAAGAGGTTCTCGTCCAGTCGAGTATCGAGAAAGTCGGCACTTTCAGCAAGAAAAAAGCCGTCGTTCTGAGGATCAGGAATAATTCCGATCTCGGTACGGTTAAGGAGGTACACTTCTCCTTCAGATTGCTCGACCCCGTAGGGAAGGAACTGTACTTCGCCGAACACGATCTGAAAGACCTGAACGTGTGTCCTGGGGAGGCGCAGAAGAGAGATTTCACGGACTTCCCGGAATTCACCGATCAACAGCTTGAGCGAGTGGAGGTCCAGCTTTTGAAGATACTTTGGAGCAACGGTGTGGAGACTTTCACTGAATAGATAGATTTCTGGTGTCTCTGAATTTCGCGGCTTCCAGAATTTTTCTCACCCTTCCGACTTTCGAGTCCGGAGGGGTTGTTTCTTCGTCGCGCTCTATCTTTTCCAGTATGGCGTCAAGCTCGCTGTATTTCATGCCCAGTGCGAATTCGTCCGTGATGCCGGGAACCAGGTCTGGGGTTGGAGGTTTATCGATTATACTCCTCGGTATCTTCAAATCTCTGGCCAGAGTGTAGACCTGAGTTTTGTAGAGGTGTATTATGGGCTCGATATCGGAAGAGTCGTCGCCCCATTTCACGTAGAAGCCGCACAGTTTTTCCGTCTTGTTCGTCGTTCCCAGGACGGCGTAGTTTCTCTTCTCGGCTTCGAGATAAAGGGCCACCAGCCGTATCCTGTGTTTGGATCTATAGTAGGCCAGTCCCTTCAGGAACTCCTCGTTACCCTTGTTCATAAGATCGTCGAGAAAAGAGTCATCTGAAAGCTCCTTCCACTTGCTTTTCACGAAGTTCTCCTTGATCTTCGAGGGAATCAGCAGGGCCGGTGGCTGGAGATGGTAGGCTCCGATGGCCCTCAAGGCGCCCGATATTCTCTTAATCTTGTGCTCTATTCCCAGAAAATCGACCACCAGTCTCGAATCTCTCATGGTCCGGGCCGAAGAATCCCTCTCGGGTAGGAGAAGCCCGAAGACTCTTTCCTTTCCAAGTGCTTCAACGGCGAGCTTACCGACTACGGCCGAATCTATCCCCCCGCTTATGCCTATAACCGCGCCTTTGTAGTTGTTCTCTCTAACCGATTTCTCGATGAACTGCACAATTGCCTCTTTTATTTCGATCGCCTCCCGATACCTGTATCGGTTGTTTGTTTTGACTAACTTTTTCCCGGTACGGTTCCCGCCACAGCCGGCCGAGACACTCTCAGTTAATTCTTTTTTGGTATTTCTGGATGCTATACTCTCTAAACACGGTTCATAATCTATAAACAAGGAGGGGAAAAAGTGAGAAAAGCTATTCTGGTTTCCTTAATGGCGCTCATGATTGTATCTATGTTTGCAGTTAATCCATTGAACCTTTACGGAAGGGATGCCGAAGGAAGAAACGGAGTCGTGGCTGCGGCCAAGCCCGAAGCATCGGAAGTCGGTGTGAAGATACTGGAGATGGGAGGTAACGCCGTGGATGCGGCGATAGCAACCGCCTTCGCGCTGGGTGTTCTCGAACCCAACGCCTCGGGACTGGGCGGCGGTGGATTTATGATCATACAGCTGGCCCACATGGACGAGGCAGTTGTGATCGACTTCAGAGAGACCGCTCCATCGGCGGCCGGACCGACCTTCTTCAATCTCGACGAGAGAAACCGCGTTATCAACAACGAAACGATTATCGGTGGCAAGTCTAGCGGTGTACCCGGCGAAGTCGCCGGACTGCTCTACGCACTCGAGAACTTCGGAACCATGTCGAGGGCCCAGGTTATCCAGCCGGCCATCGAATGGGCCGAAAAAGGAATTCCCGTTACCGTGAATCTCTTCTCGATCATCAACGACAATTACGAAAAGATAATGATGATGGAGAATGGGGCCGAGTTATATCTGAAAGATGGCGGCATACCTTACGAAATCGGCGAGACGATAGTTCTCAAGGATCTGGCCGACACGCTCAGAATCATCGTCGAAAAAGGTAAGGACGGTTTCTACAAGGGCGAGATCGCCGAGAAAATCGTGGCCGAGGTTCAGAAGCGCGGGGGAGTTATAACCCTTGAAGACCTGGCCAACTACGATCTGCAGATCAGGAAGCCGGTTGTCGGTACCTACAGGGATTACACGATTCTCTCCGTGCCACCGGCCAGTTCTGGCGGTACACACATAATAGAGTTGCTGAACATAATGGAGAACTTCGATCTGGCAACCCTGGGCGACAACACCCCGGAAACGTTGCACCTATGGTCGGAAGCCATGAAACTGATCTTTGCCGACAGGTCCAAGTACATGGCAGACACCGCCTTTGTCGATGTACCGCTGACCGGACTGACTTCGAAGGAGTACGCCAGGACTCTAGCAGCTAAGATCGATCCCAACAAGCCGATGGAATCGGTCGCGGCCGGTGATCCATGGCAGTACGAAAGCGGCAGCACCACTCACCTTTCCGTTATGGACAAGGAAGGGAACATGGTGGCCATTACCAAATCCATCAACTACTTCTTCGGATCTGGTGTCGTCGTGCCGGGAACGGGAATAATAATGAACAACCACATGGACGACTTCGTTCCAACACCGGGTTCGGCGAACTCGGTAGAACCAGGTAAGAGACCTCTAAGCAGTATGAGCCCCACGCTCGTTCTCGATCCTCAGGGAAGACCTTACATGACTCTCGGTTCACCCGGAGCCACGAGAATCATAACGACCGTTGCCCAGGTGATAAGCAATATCATCGATCACGGAATGACGATCCAGCAAGCCATACTCGCTCCGAGAGTCTTCAGAATGGCCTCCGGTTCTATGTCTATTGAGGGCAGGATATCCATAAACGCCTACAACAAACTGCTCGAGATGGGTCATCAGCTGACCTTACGTGGTGATTACGATGCCTACTTCGGAGGCGTTCACGGCGTACTGTACAACTATGACATCGGTATTCTCTTCGGAGGAGCCGATCCCAGACGTGACGGTCAGGCCTTCGCCTTCTGATAAAAATCGATCGGTCACGCTGAATGTCTTTGCCAGAAAGCGGAACAGACCTGAATAAAGGTCTGTTCCTTTTCCACTGTTAACAGAAAGTCAACAAATTAACTTTTCAAACTTATCCAGATAATTGACGGTCGAATAGTATAATTGTATAGTTGTCTTTCTTTACTGGATTAATGTAGCCCTTGAATCGGTTTTGTGCAGATCTCTGTTCAGGATTTTCGGGCACCGGCAAATCCTGGAAAGTGATACCCTTCGGCGGCGAAAGGATTGGTGATCCTTTGAAAAAGAGATACGTTCAGTTCATTGTGTTTATCTCTGTTGTTCTTGTTGTAGTTCTTCTCTCGGGCTTTTCTTTCACTTCGATGTGGAAAGATCCTCCGATAGTACGGGGTCCGGGTGTCTCGGAAGTCAAAATGCTCAGCGACTGGTTGCCCTCACTTTCAGGAACGAAAGGCGACACAGAAGTCTATATCATAAGGGGCAGCGAGCCGGGAGGAAACTTCCTTCTCCTGGGAGGAAACCACCCCAACGAACCGGGCGGAACGTTGGCGGCCGTTCTCATGATCGAGAACGTCTCGTCTCTTGCTGGAACGGTGTATATAATCCCGCGGGCCAACCACAGTGCCTTCACCCACAACGACCCCATGGAAGGGGCTCCACAGTTTTTCAGCATAGAACTTCCCGACGGCTCCAGGAGGACCTTCAGGTTCGGGTCCAGAAGAACCAACCCGGTATCGCAATGGCCCGATCCTACCATCTATAACCATCCCACAGGTTCTACGCTCGGCGGTAGCGAGATCTCGAACCTCAACAGGGCCTTTCCGGGCCGTGAGGACGGGATCATAACCGAACGGGTGGCCGCCGCAATAATGAATATCGTGAAACAGGAAAAGATAGATCTTGTATGCGACTTACATGAGTCTTCGCCGGAGTATCCGGTGAACAACGCCATAGTCTTTCACCAAGAAGCCGCAGAACTGGCCATCATGACACAGATGATGCTCGAAATGGAAGGCGTGGATATAAGGCTTGAAGAGTCGCCGCCGTCTCTGCGCGGGTTGACGCACAGAGAGATAGGCGACAATTCCGATGCGTACGTGGTACTTCTGGAAGTTGCCAATCCTTCACAGGGCAGGCTCCGTGGAAAGACGACAGAGGAGCTCGTAACTACCGGCGTGGATAAATATTATCTCCAGGCTTCGAAGGACGGCAAACTTTTCGCACCGTACGATGAAACCGGATACCCACTGGAGCTAAGGGTTGCGCGTCACGTTACCACCGTGAGAGTCCTTCTCGATTCCTGGAACATGATGTTCCCGGATCGAATGATAATGCTCTCCGACGTGCCCGCGTACAACGCGATACTCAGTGATGGTCTGGGCGCTTTTCTAAAACCTGTTTCATAAGACTTTCTGAATTGGAGGGGAAAAAATGAAGAAACATGTGCTTGTTGTTATGCTCGTAGCCGTATTGTTCACCGGCCTTATCGCAACCATAACCGCACCGACGGTAGCTTCCAGCAACGGAATGGTGGCCGCCGTCAACAATTATGCGGCGGAGGCCGGAGCCAAAATACTAGAAATGGGGGGCAACGCCATCGATGCGGCCATCGCGGTCAGTCTGGCCCTGGGTGTTGTGGAGCCTTACGCTTCCGGTTTCGGTGGCGAAGGTTACGCCGTTATAACGATGGCAGACGGCAGCAAATACGCGATCGATTTCAGAAGCGCCGCGCCGATGATGGCTACGTACGAAGCGATCGCCGAAAAGGGGCTGAAGCTGAGCTCGATCAATTATACTCCCATGGGGACATGCGTTCCCGGAGTTCTGGCCGGTATCAAAGAGGCCTGGCTTCTGGGGGCTACACTTCCTCTGTCGGTTCTGGCGGCCCCGGCCATAGAGCTTGCCAGGAACGGGTTCATAGTCGATGAGACCTTTTCTCAGACTACCTCGGACACGTACGAAAGACTTCTCGGAAGCGCATTCGACTTCCTCAACGAAGGATTCGTCTGGGAAACGGGAAGCGTTTTCAAGAACCCTGAACTGGCCGACACTATCGAGAGAGTTGTTGAAGAGGGCATAGACACCTTCTACACCGGTTCGCTAGCAGACGAGATAGACGCCTTCATGGTCGAGAACGGTGGCTTCTTGAGGAAGTCCGATCTCGAGTCCTACCGCGCGATCGTGAGAGAGCCTCTACACGGCACCTACAGAGGATACGACCTGTACGTTCCACATCCGCCAGTCTCCGGGCCTCAATTTTTAATGGTTCTCAACGTGCTCGAGAACTACAACCTGTCGGCGATGAGCTGGGACGATCCGCTGGCTATTCATCTGATCCAGCAGGCACTGGTTCTCGGCGACGTCGATAGGAAGGCTTATATAAGCGATCCGGAGTTCCACGATCTTCCTTATGAAGCCTTCATGAGCAAAGAGTACGCAAAGACCAGACTGATGTTGATCAATCCGGGAAAAGTTTTCGACCAACCTTACGCCAGCTATCTCGGCGATGCCTCCCCCTTCGCCGATGGATCAACCTACGAGGAAGTCCTTCTGGAGGAACTGGCCCCGGTCATGTCCAGTGCAAGAGCGGTAGAAGAGTCTCCGTCCACGACGCACTTCTCGATAGTTGACAAGGAAGGTAACGCCGTCTCCTGGACACAGACGATTTCCAGCTTCTTCGGCACCGGGACTTATTTCAAGGGTTTCTTCTTCAACAACGAAATGGCCAACTTCGCCTCTTCTTACAGAGAGGGCGACGTAATCAACCTCACAGGAGGAATGAGACCGAGAACGACGATCTGTCCGACGGTTGTTATGAAGGACGGAGAGGTCCGCTGGATATTGGGAACGCCTGGAGCCGGCAGAATAGTTTCGATGATGGTCAATCTGGTGGTTAACCTGGTGGATTTCAACATGCCCATCGACCAGGCGATAAGGTCCCCCAAGTTCGTCGGGTACTCCTCCTACACCGATCTGAGAATGGAAGAGGGTTTCCCGCAATCCACGCTGGACTTCCTGGAGAAGATTCTCGGTCATAAACTCAACATCTACGCTTACCCCGACCTCTTCTTCGGCGGCCCGAACATAATTGCCGTTGAGGAAAACGGAATGATGATCGGAGCCGGTTCCCTGAGGAGGGGTGGTTCGGCTTCCGCACCGGAATTTTGAAAATGAGAAAGGGATGATTTGAATTGAAAAAGTTACTTCTTACGTTTTTTGTTGTTTTGTGCTTCGCGTTTGTGAGTTTCGCGGCGGAAATACTCCTTGAAGAGCCCGTGATTGTCACATCGGCCGGCCAGTCCCCGGGAGCTCTCCAGTTCACCGTTGTCGCCAAGATGGTGAGCCTGGACTACAAGTTCGACAAACTGTACAAGGCCGAAGATGTCGATATGAGTCAGTTCAAGACCTTCGTCATCGTCGTCGGCGCGAGTGGCAAGGGGCTTGGAGCAGCCGGAATCGATATCGAAGTCGAGATCAACAGAGTTCTGGCACTGGCAAGAGAGGCTAAAGATAACGGACTGAAAATAGTGATCTGTAACCTCGAAGGAGCGTCGAGAAGGGGCGAATCGTCGGATAAAATAGTCACGACTCTGGCACCTCTCGCCAGCGTTTACTTCGTTAAGTCCGATGCCAACGAAGACGGTTTCTTCACCAATTTGAGTGAGGAGGCCGGAGTACCCATGGCCACATTCGAAATGACGGTGGGCCTGAAGGACGTACTGGCGCAGTATTTCGGCAAGTAATTGAAAAATGGGGCGTCTCCGCACGCCCCATTTATTTTTAGATCGGAGGAAAGACAAAGAATGAAGATGAAAGCGATAGTAGTAGTATTATTGGTTCTGGCAACGGCCGCTCTCGGTTCGTTTTTCAGGCCCGATGTGAGGCCCGGTTACGGCGTGACGGGTATTGGCTGGCTGTCTGATTATTTCGCACCTCTAAAAGGAACAAACATGGATACGCCCATCTACTTCATGGATAGCGGTGTTGAAGGCCCTACCTTCCTTCTCATGGGAGGAACACACGGAAGGGAGCTTTCCGGTACTACGGCCGCTCTGGTCTTCATAGAGAACGTCGTCGTCACGAAGGGTAGGGTGATCGTGATGCCCTTCTCCAATATAAGTGGTGTCTCCATTCCCGATGAAACCGGCAAGGCGCTGCATTTTATTCAGGTCGAAACTAAATCCGGCCCGCGCTTTCTGGTGTATGGTGACAGAAGAACCGATCCGGCCGACCAGGGGATACCCGACCCGATGGTTTTCAAGCACGCACAGTCGGGTTTCACGCTGGAAGACGGAACGGAAGCAAGGAACCTGAACAGACAGTACCCGGGAGTGGCTGATGGCAACCCGACCCAGCAACTGGCCTACGCGATCATCGAGATGATAAAGGCCGAGAAGGTAGATTTCAATCTGGATATGCATGAGAGTGGCACTCCCGATAAGTACATAGACGAAAGAGGCAATACCCGGTCCGGTAGCAGCCTGGCCTATACGCTGGTCTGCCATCCCGACGCGCTCGAGATAGGCGCCGTAGCCATAATGGAGATCGAGGCCTTCTATGGTGTTTCAATGAAACTCGAAGAATCCAACCTGGGCTACAGAGGACTCAGTCATCTGGAGATAAGAAACGCCACCGGCTCTCTTTCCTTCCTTTCAGAGACGCCCAACCCCGGTCAGGATTCATGGAGAAAAGTATACGATGTGATAAACGATCCCGATTACCCTTTGAAACACAGGGTAGGTCTCCAGCTCCAGATAATACAATCGCTGTTCAACGCTTATGAAATGCTTATGGGGGAGACGGTTCTGGTCACGGGGCTGCCCTCATATAACGAAACGATGGAAAACGGTTTGTTCATATACCTGAACTGATACTTCCGGGGGGTGATAGAGATCTATACACCTGAGATCTGGTATTTCATCGTAATGCTCGCCACGTTCGTGGGACTTGCGGCAATCAAGATTCCGATATCCGTTTCTCTGATGTTTTCGGCTCTCGCAGGTTCTATAGTTTTCGGCGAGTTCTTCCCGTTGAGGCATCTGGTGGAAGGTGGATTCGCCTATCTGGATACGATACTCGTTATCTCTTCGGCCATGATCTTCATGGAATCGATCAAAGTATCCGGGTTGCTGGAAACCATAGCCGGGAACATGACGGTTGCGCTTCACAGGAAGCCGACCTTCTTGCTGGTTCTGATGACTTTCTTCATAATGATAGCCGGTATGATAACCGGATCATCAACCGCGACCGTTCTGACGACGGGTGCCATAGCGTATCCCGTTTTGAAAAGCCTTGGACTGAGTAAGAGAAGGGCCGGTTCCATAATCGCTATGAGCGGGATATACGGTATGATAGCCCCGCCGATAAACCTTCCGGCCATGATAATCGGTCAGGGAGTCGATATGCCCTACATCGGCTTCACAACGCCGCTACTCTTTGTGACTTTCCCGATCGCAATAATCACTACGCTAATAATCGGTGTAAGGAAAGTAAAGCCCGTCGACCTGGACGAGTTCAAAAAGACGAGGGAAAGCGAGCCTGTGAAAGGCTTCGCGGTCTATCTACCCCTCATCGTAATGGTTATACTCATGGTGCTCGAGAACGTGAGCTGGGGCTTCTCATTAGGACTCCCGTTGATATTCATGATTTCGGCGCTGATCGCCGTAGTCACCGGAAGAAGAGGCAACATACTAAAGATCTCCTTTACCGCCATTCAAAACGCGCTAGGGATACTTTCGATACTGATAGGCGTCGGTATGTTCATCCAGGTGATGACTATGAACGGCGTCCGCGGTCTGATAGTCGGTTACCTTAACAGTCTGCCCCAGGGTGCCCTGCTTCTGGGTATAGCGCTGGGAATCCCGGCCTTTGGAGCAGTCTCTTCTTACGGTTCCTCATCGGTTCTGGGAGTTCCTTTCCTTCTGGCCTTCCTGGGCAGCAACGATATCGTAGTCTGTTCGGCTCTGTCGCTACTGGCCGGTCTTGGAGACATGGTTCCCCCGACTGCACTCGCAGGTATCTTCGCAGCACACGTGGTGGGCGAGAAGAACTACTTCAAGATATGGCTCAGCTCGATGCCGGCCTTCTTCATAACCATGATCTTCGCCACCCTGACTATCGTATGGGCCACACAGATAGGCCGATTCGTCAACAGCGTCTTCTTCTATCCCGTCTTAATAGGAGCCTTTGCCATCGTTGCCGTCGTATTGCTGCTGATCGATAAGAGAAAGGAGAGTGTTGCCTGATGACTTTTATATACATACTCATAGCGATATACATAGCTTCCATTCTCCTTTACTACGTCTTCAAAAAGGCTAGCAAGTGGGAGTGGGTGATGAGCGCTATGATACTCATTCCGCTGATTTTGAGGATCTTTCTCATCAAATAAGATACCTTCCGGGGAATCGATGGCAGGTCTATAATTATCATATGCCATAAAGGTTCCCCGGGAGGTAGTTATCTTGAAGATAAAGAAAGACGCCCAGTTCTACAGGTTCGCAGCTTACGGCTTCCTGAAAAACCTCCGCTTTTTCGATCCCTTTTTGATCCTTTTCTTCAGAGAAATGGGTCTCTCCTTCCTGGAGATAGGAACTCTGATTTCCGTGAGGGAGATCGCCACCAACATACTCGAGCTCCCCACTGGGTTCATAGCCGATCTCTACGGTCGCAGGATGTCTATGGTTCTTTCCATGTTGTCGTATCTTGCTTCGTTCATGGTCTTTTATCTCTTTCCAAACTTCTTCGTTTATATGATAGCGATGGTCGCCTTCGCCTTCGGCGAGGCCTTCAGGACGGGTACTCACAAGGCCATGATTCTTGAGTACTTAAGATTGAACGACATGATAGACATAAAGGTAGACTACTACGGAGCCACCAGAGCCGCTTCACAGATGGGATCTGCAGTAAATGCCTTAATCGCGGCCTTCCTGGTCTTCTACAGCGGCAGTTACAGGATAGTCTTCCTGGCCTCGGTGATACCTTATCTTCTGAATCTGGTAAACCTTTCGACTTACCCCAAAAATCTGGACGGCGAGCTTAAAACCAGCCAGAAGAGCGAGACCTTCAGAGCCTTCTTCGGTATCTTCAAGAACCGTGACTCCTTCAGGGGCGTGCTGAACTCCTCCCTTTACGACGCTTTTTTCAAGGTTGTGCAGGAGTATCTGCAGCCTATATTGAAGGCTATGGCTCTCGGGTTGCCTGTGATGGTTACTTTAAATCCCGACCAGAGGACGGCGGTTCTTGTCGGCACAGTTTACTTCATAATCTATTTCGCCACCAGCTACGCATCGAAGAACGCCGGGAACGTCAGCAAGAAATTCGGAAACGAGGCGAGGGCGTTGAATTACAGCTACCTGCTGGGCGCCGTATTGATCATCTTCAGCGGTCTCTTCCAGAGGCTGGGGATACAGCTGGCCGCAGTCGCAGTCTTTTTCCTGCTCTTCGTCCTGGAAAACTTCAGAAGACCGGTAAATATAAGTTATATAAGCGACACTATCGATCACAAGACAATGGCTTCGGGGCTATCAGTGGAATCGCAGTTGAAAACGCTCCTGATGGCCATACTGGCTCCTGTTATAGGTTTTCTGGCCGACAGGTTGGGCGTCGGGCTGGCCCTGATACTGGCCGGTCTCCTGATGGCCGCGCTCTTCTTCCTTGTGAGCCTGAGATCGGCCGGAAGAAAAGGCAGTTGAAATCGTGCCCGCTATCTTCCCGTAGCTGATAGAATCTAAGAGGGAGGTGATTTATATGAAGAGAAGTCTCTTTTTGATCATATTCTTTTTCTTTGCCCTTTTCACCCTGGTTTTGGCTTCGGATCTTACCGTCGAGGGTTTGAAGGGAAGTGTCGAAAAGGTCGTGACGGGAAGGTTCACCTACCGGAGCGAGAACGATCAATGGCTGGCCGGTGAACTTGAAACCAGAAGGATCAAGGTTTTCTCGCCGCTCGGCGATTACCTGACTGTTGCGCTCTACATTAACGGCGCCCAGTACAGTCGTCACGAATACAAGTATGACGAAAACGGCCAGAAACAGGAGACACGCTACTACAAGAACGACGCCGAGAACTACACCACCAGGGAGATCTACACTTACGACGGCCGTGGCCTTCTAATAGAGGAAATCACCATGGAGTACTGGCCGGTCTTTCTGGGTGGCGACCGCCTGAGTGGCAAAACAGTTCTCGCCTACGACGACAGGGGCTATATCTCCTTGAAAAGACTGCTCAACGACCACGGAGTTATCCTCTCCTCGGTCAGACTTACCTACGACGATGGCGGAAGATTGATAAGAGAGTCTCATTACGGAAAAGATGAAAAGCTCGAATCGATCTTGCTCTACAAGTACGAAGGGGCTGTTCTGAGGGGCATCCATTCTCTCGACAGCAGCAACAGGATACTCGAAGAAGTTGTCACCGGCGGTGAGAACGGACTTAACGACAGAACGCAGTACAGTTACTCAGGAGACAGGGCCGTTAGAAGTTCGAGAACCCTCGCGGACGGATATATCTCGGTAAACGAGATCGTAGATCTCACCGAAACCGACCGGCCGGGTAGAAGAGTCGAAATCTCCTTCGCGCTCGAACCCCTGGTCGTTATGTTCGATACAGAAGAGACGCTTCAGACGATCATATCCAGAAACGCGACTGGAAAGATCACGGGCGTCGATTTCAAAAGCGGCAACTACCTGCTGGCCGGATTCAAATACTATTTCGACAACGCCGGAAGGTTACTGGCCAGAGAATACGCGTTCGGTGAAAACTCTCTCAGGGTTGATTACAGATACGACACCGCGGGAAACTGGATAGAGGAGAGGTACTTCAAGCTGGAAGATCATGAATACAGGCCGGTTTCGACACTCGCCCGCCAGATCGACTACTTCGAATGATACAAATGATTAGCATTTAATAATGACGACGGGACTTGTGGGTGCCAACGGAGCCTTCGATAAACATCTATAATATGGGGTGCCCATCGAATCTGGAAAATCGTTTCAAGGCACGGATCAGTTTTCAAAATGTGCAGGTTTTTTCAGCGTTCTGGGACCGATGTAACGGATTCCAATTGCACCCAGTGGAGCCGTTATTATTATCGAGAGAATAGAAACAGAGAGAATTATATCTCCATATACCACTCCCATGGCGAGGGGAATGCCACCGACGGCAGCCTGAACGGTTGCCTTTGGAATGTAAGATACCATACAGAATAGCCTTTCACGAAGGTTCAACTTCGACCCCAGGGTCGAAACTGCAACTCCAAGGCTTCTGAATGATAGCCCCAGGACTACGACCAACACACCTTTTTGCCATGAACTGCCAATGGCATTTATACTTACGCTTGCACCCACAAGAACGAAGAGGAAAACCTCTGCCAGTACCCACACACGCTCCATCTTTCCCGCCAGTCTTTCGGCGGCAACCGGTAGTTTCTCTCTTAGCATGAACCCGATCGCCATTACACCTAGCAACGTAGCCACCGGCATATAGTTTTCCAGTTGATGGAAAATAAAAGCCGATGATAGGACCAGTAGAACTTTCTTAGTGTCCCTCATATGGAATTTTTTGAATAAAAGAGCGAAAAGAAAACCGATGAGTGCTCCAGTTCCGATTCCAAAGGCTATTTCCAGCGGTACGCTTGCAACAGCAGTAACTATGTTGATATTCTCTCCTCTATCTATACCAAGGAAAACAGTGAATATGGTTATGGCAACTACATCATCAACTGAGGCCGCAGCAAGTATGGTCGATGGTACTTCCCTGTCCTTTCCCATGTTGCTTTCCTTGAAGCGAAGCATTTCTGGAACTACGACTGCAGGAGAAACGGCGGCTATAATGAAACCAAGCATTCCACCCTTCACCAAATCCAGACCGAGCCATTGAGCAAAGAACATTATCGAGAAACCTTCGAAAATACCTGGAAGAAAGCTCATTCTCAAGGCGAGGGGACCGATCTTCTTCATAGTATTACGGTCAAGACCAAGACCGGCACGAAGAAGAATTACTATCAAAGCTAGTAACCTGATTTCACTCGAAACGTCCAACAGTGACCTGTCTATGAGATTGAGAATCTGAGGACCAAGTAGAACACCGAGAAATATAAGTCCTATCAGGCCGGGAAGCCGCAGTTTTTCGAAAAGAGAGATGATCGGAATTGAAAGAATAATTATCAGCGAGATACTCAATACCATTTTTACCTCCAGAACACGGCAACCAACGACAGCCACCACAAATTTGACAGTAGTAGAAGCTATCAGCGTGCAACGCGGTTCTGGATGGTTAAAACTCCATGGCAAGCTTCATTGCCTTAGGTATTATATGATGCGATAAGTTATACTGTCAAATAGATGCTGAACGGAGGTGAGAGAGTGAGATGCTGACCACTTTTCTTGCGATTGTTGGTGCGTTGTTTCTGCTTTATCTGGCGATAAGGTACTTCCCCGCCTTCATCAAGCTGGTGATAGGGGTCGGAGTCGTTCTGGTGGTGGTTTTTGCCTTCGCCGGTCTTGTAGTGGTCTTCCTGCCGATCCTGATTATTATCGCTATAGTCCTGCTGGTTGTGAAGCTCGTTAAATGAAGACCGTCGATCTAACGGCCATCCAAGTCCGTTTCGACGCAACGACGTTTTCCAGGGAATCTTTCGCGAACGCGATGGGCCGATACATTCGGCTGGCCCGTGGTCTCTGGAGGGGCGAGCGTCATGTCACGGTCTTTCCGGAGTTCTTTCCGACCTTCCTCTACCCGGCCTTCAGAGGCATGGCCCTGGAAGGTGGTCCGGGAAAGATCCTTTTGAAGTACGCACTCAAGAATACGGGGCTCTCTCTCAATCCATTCAGACAGGCCTTTTTGAAACATACGCTCGAGATAGAGTGTTTTTATCGCGAAACGTTCGGAGCGCTGGCCGGGGAATTTAAAACTTATCTGCTGGCGCCCTCGATACTCATGCCCGAGGTTGATATCGAATCTTCGAGGGGGACCTTCTTGAGGGATAAGAGGCTGTACAACATGGCTTATCTCTTCAATCCTCAGGGCCGACTCATCGCGAAGATCGCCAAACACAATCTTACGGACGCAGAGAGCGGGATACTCTTCTCCAGGGGAAGCTCCTTCGGCAACACGGCCGAGACTTCAATCGGAACACTGGGCGTTGCCATCTGTTACGATATGTTTTTCGAGAGCGAAGTACGGCAACTCGATTCTAGGGGCTGCGAGATTCTACTTGTTCCTTCCTGCAACTTCGCCCCGTGGAAGGCCCCTTTGACCGAATCGACGCAGGAGAGGGTATGGTTCAGAGATGGTCCGATCAGCGCGTCGAAAGACAGGGAGAACATACGTTTTCTGGTGAACGCGATGGCCGTCGGCGATGTTGGTGGGCAGACCGCCCAGGGCAGATCTTCCATATGGCACGACGGCAAGGTTCTGGCCGTCTCGCGGGAGTTCGAGCTGGAAGATGTCGTGAATGCCACAGTGGAACTGGATTTGTAGCCGGGCGGACTTTAGAGAATCGCGGGTAGTATAATCTGGTCGGCAGTTGTATAAACCGGACCGAATTCAAAGGAGGTATATGAGTGAAAATAGCGGTGGTACACGACGAAAAACCCGGTGAGGTCGGCATGAAGATGCTGAAAAGTATCGCCGGTGTTTTAGAGAAACACCACGAAGTATTCTCCGTGCCGCTCACGCCGAATTTCGTCGAAAAGATCGAGAGCGCAGGTATAGATTTCGCCTTCAACATCGCGACCGGAGGCGAAGGCCACCGGAGACAGTTCTATGTGCCTGCCATACTCGACTTCTGGAATATACCTTATACCGGTTCTGGTGTATCGGCCAACTGCCTCTGCATAGATAAGTCGCTCACCAAAGTTGTTATGACCGACAGCGGCATACCAACCCCGAAGTACGTTTGCTTAAAACAGTCTCATCCGGTTGAAGAGATAGATTTCTATCCGGCTATAGTAAAGCCTTCATGCGGAGGAAGCGCCGTTGGAATATGGGCCGATTCGGTGGTCAGTGATAGGATCGAACTTGAAAGGGCAGTGAAGAGAATTCATCGGGAGTACGGAGAACCAGCTCTGGTTGAAGAGTTCATAGACGGTCGAGAATTCAGTATCGGGATAGTCGGGCGCACGGTGCTCCCCATTCTGGAGATAGACTTCTCTTTCCTACCGGCGGGGATGGAACGTTTCTACTCCTACAGGGTCAAGCAGTATCTAGGCGAGAAAACCGGTTACATCTGCCCGGCGGACATACCGGAAGATCTGAAAACAAAGATCGAAAGCTTATCGCTCGAGCTCTTTGATAGGCTTGATCTGGGCGATTATGCGCGTATAGACCTAAGGATCGATGGGCAGGGCGAGCCGTATTTCCTGGAGGTCAACTCTCTCCCGCTGCTCGTGCCCGATTACTCGGATATCGTAAAGATGGCGGTGGCGGCAGGCTGGGAATACGACGATCTGATACTCGCAATACTGGATTCCGCGATAGAGAGAAGAAGATAATCGGGTGAAAGGAGGCAATGTCGCTTTTCCTCCCGAGAATGAATTCACGGGTCTCCAGAGCGACTACTTTATGAATCATCGAGAGAGGTACGAACTGGCTTTGAAAATCTCCCGGGACTTATCCGGAGAGATGGGTAGCAATTTGATTTCTTTCTGTCTTTACGGTTCCACTTGCCGGGGTACGGACACGCGCTGGTCCGACCTGGAGATGTTCGCCATAACCATAGAAGAGACACCTCAGAAATCTCTTCTGATCGGTACTGTCCCCGCGATCGTTTACACGATGACCGATTCGAAACTTCGCGAGATTCTTGAAAAGCCCGGTCCACAATGGCCACTGTACACCGGTCTTATGAAGGGACTGATGGTTCTTTCCGGAGACACGCAGGCGCCGTCCAGGTATTATTCGCTAGCGCTTAACGTGCCAGGCGAGAGACTAAAAGAGGCTCTTAAAGAGAATCTGCCCGGATTGGTCTTCGAATCATACGGGAGGATCTTCTCCAGCATAGTCAGAAAAAAACATGAGGATATCTACTGCGCGGTAGTCGAGGTTCTGCTGGAGATGAGCACCGCGCTATGTCTGCTGAACGGCACGCACGTCAACAGCAGCTACTTCGAAGGGATAAGGGAAAGCTTCGAATTCGAAAAAAGGCCCGCGCGTTACGCAGCCCTCGCCACCAGGCTATGGAAGAGCCGCAACCCCTTCGAAATAGCTCGCGACGCCAGAGAACTTATGAAAAACTATATCGCGCTTCTGGAAAGCGAAGGCCTTATCGAGTAGTGAGTCTGCATCCACAAGATTATTATGAAATGATGAGAAGGTTGAGAGTATCAAGAATAAGACGTTGAAGCCTGGTGATTTCAGTCAGAATATGGCCATACCTTTCCGAATAATCGATTCTAGTCAAAGTCTCCATCTAAAGAAGCAGTTCCCTCACCGAATACTTCTCATTCAACCCGGTGCCCTTCAGCCTCTTTCGCAATACGCTTATCAGAATAACCGCTATTAACTGAAGGAAGAAGTCTCCTATCCATTCGGGAATACATCTTTGATCGATTTTTGTATCATTCCAGTCATAAGTGAAAGGAGTGATGAATTTGTACGGAAGAGCGGTAGAATTTCCCGATTCGGGAACCTGGTTGAATGTCGATGAGCCTCTTTCAATGGAAAAACTCAAGGGTCACGTGGTTCTTCTCGATTTCTGGACGTACTGTTGCATCAATTGCATTCACGTTATTGCCGATCTGAAATGGCTTGAGGCCAGGTTCAGCAATAAGCCGCTGGTGGTTATCGGGGTGCATTCGGCGAAATTCGAAAACGAGCGACAGGAAAGGAACATACAGGCGGCGATACAGCGATACGGAATAGCTCACCCCGTATTCGTGGACAACGAATACCACCTCTGGGACCGGTACGCTATAAGGGCATGGCCCTCTTTCGTTCTGATAGGGTCCGACGGGAAGATCCTATCCAGAACCTCAGGCGAGGGAAAACGCGATTACCTTTCAAACGAGATCGCCAGGGCGCTGGAGGATGGAGAGAGAAGAGGAATATTGAGCCGGGAAAAATTGGAAGTCAAGCCCCCCGTTCCCACCGGCGGATCGACGCTTTCCTACCCGGGGAAGATCTCTTTCGGAAACGGGGAAACGCTATTCATAAGCGATTCAAACAACAACAGAATTCTCATAACCAGATTGGACGGCAAGTTCGACGCGACCGTTACAGATATTATCGGCGGCGGCTCTCCGGGCATGTCCGACGGCGGCTTCGAAAAGGCCACGTTCAACAAACCTCAGGGCATCGTCTATTCCGGCGGCCATCTATACATTGCCGACACGGAAAACCATGCGATCCGCAGGGCCTCCATTGAAGAGCGGACGGTGACCACCGTTTCCGGCGACGGCCTTCAGGGGTACAACTGGAATTACAGCGGAGAGGCTTCGAGGGCGAGGCTGAACTCGCCGTGGGATCTTCAATCAGACGGCGCCTATCTCTATATCGCGATGGCCGGGACCCATCAGATCTGGAGATTGGACACGAGAAGCAATACCATAGAGGCCTTCGCCGGAAACAGTATGGAAAACATAATAGACGGCTCTCTGAGAGAGGCGAGCTTTGCCCAGCCGAGCGGACTGTTCCTCAACGGCCGCAGGCTTTACGTAGCCGATTCGGAAGTTTCGGCCATAAGGTTCATAGATCTCGACGGGGGAACGGTCCATACTCTGGCCGGGAACGGTCTCTTTTCCTTCGGGCACGTGGACGGTAGCCTGAGCCACGCTCTCTTTCAGCATCCCTTAGGAATTCACGGCGAGGGCGATTTTCTGTACGTCGCCGACACTTACAATCACGCCATAAGGAGAGTTTCTCCGGAGGCCAGGCGCGCAGAAACGCTTCTAGGAACGGCCGGAGGCGGTACTTGCAGGGTCGACGGTTCAGAATGTTCCTTCCTGGGGCTTTTTGAACCGAACGACGTGAAGTATCGTGAAGGACTTCTTTACATCGCCGATACCAACAATCACCTGATCAGGGTCTTCGACGGTACGGAGCTTCACGATCTGAGTATCGCGTATGTTTAATATTGCGGATTATTGATGTATCATAATAATGGCTTCATTTTAATTCGGGGGTGTTGCTCATGCGAAAATTCTTCTCACTTTTTGTGATGGTTCTGGTAATCGTTTCGCTTTCGATGGCGGTAGAAATAGATCTCGGCGTGAGTATCGAGGTGAAGCAGGTGCTTGAACAGACGCTGGCCTGCGCCAGACTGTCTATACTGGCAAACGTGGGGATTTTCGAGTTCGATATTCCCTTCTCCCAGGTGTGGCCTTCGGAGAGGAAGTTCGAATTCGTCGATCCTCTTCAGACATACGCCGGATTCAATTTCAAGCTTCCCATAACGATCCTCTACGTGAAGGCCGGTCTCGGGGTGCAGGCGGCCGGCGTAATCGACCTTATGGCCGGAAAGATACAGGGCTGGGATCTCCCTTCCAAGGCACGTCTGGCTCTGGGCGTATCGGAATCGGGACTTTATCTCGAAGGGGGTATCTCTCTGGGATTCACCCCGGCGCTGGATAATCTCTTTTTCTGCCCCTACGCGTCGGTCGGAGTTGTGTTCTAGCGTTCTTCATCGCGAAGATCGCCGCGCCTATGATTCCGGAGTCGTTTCGCGAAAGCGACAGCACCACGTCCTCGGGGGCGTAAAGAGACGATTGGGAGGGAGCGACCAGCTTCTCCCTGAGAGATAGCAGGAAGCGATCGCCGAGTTCGCATATTCCGCCCCCCACAACGACGGTCTCAGGATCGAAACTCAGGAAGATCGAGTCTATGACGATCGCCAGATCACCGGCGACCGTATCGACGGCCTTCCCGACTATCGGGTCGCCGCCCAGGTACTGTTCGACCAGCGTCGCCCTGTCCAGCTCGCGACCGGCAACCTCGGCCACCAGCCTGTGAATGAGTCTCATGGAGACGTACTGCTCGGCACACCCGGCCTTTCCGCAGTTGCAGCGCCTCCCGCCGGGATGGATAACCACGTGTCCGAATTCGGCCGCTTCACCGCGCTTTCCCAGGAGCGGAAAGCCGTTTATTACCACTCCTCCGCCAAGACCGGTCCCCACAGTCAGCATGACCAGCGTTTCCGTTCGGCGATGGTTGGAGAACCATTCCCCCAGAGCGGCAGCGTTGGCATCGTTCAAAACGGCCGTAACGACAGCGGTCTCCTCCTGTATGAAACTCTTCAGGGGCACTCCCGTCCAGCCGGTCAGGTTGTCCGTGGCCAGGTTCACCTCGCCCGTGAGAGGATCGACTCTGCCGGCCGTGCCGATGCCGATCGCTTCGGGATTGCTGGCGGCGAGTTCTTCCCTCACTATCTGCACGAGCTGTTCTCTGAGCTTTCTCTGCGTTGGATAGAGCTTTTTTTCGGAAATCACTCCGTTTTCATCGACAATCGCTGTCTTGATCATCGTTCCACCGATATCTATACCGAGAGCACGCATTCACACACCTCTCTTGAGAACTCTTCTGAAGTCGTTCCACGCCTGTCCGGAGAATTAATAAAGCCCCGTCTGCAAGATCATACATCATTTTTCTTATGGATCCGCCGTCTGTGGCATAATATATAGGGATTCTTTTTCAAGGAGAAGGAAATGACTGAAGCTTTCGGCTTTTCTTTACCCACAGCGGTTCTGTTGTTGAACATAGGTATAGTCTCATTCATAGGCATAATATGCCTCATAGGCTATTTCAAGACCAGGGGATGGCAGAGGATCTTCTCCACCACATTGACCGGTGTCCTGCTGGTTGTCTTCATCTTTCTCTTCATAGTATTTCCCTTGAGCAACAATATCAGAGTTGACGACAACGGAGTCATCCTGAACGCCTTACCTTTCGGAAACAAAATTATCGCTCTCAATTCTGCTGAAATAGCCGGAATCATCGACTGGCAGGAAAGTCGCGATTTCGAACCGACTCTGAAGACGAACGGCGCATCTACCGGCAGTTACAAGGTTGGCTGGTTCAAGCTGAGAAACGGTTCTAAGGCTTTCCTTATGACAGCCCGGTCGAAGGTCTTCGTTTTCAAATCCGAAGATATATATTACCTGATTTCTCCGGACGAACTGGAGAAGTTCAGCCAGGCCGTTTTTTCCAGATCTCAATCTCTGTAAGAACTGGTCAGCGGCCGTCGATGGAGATCTCGGAGAGGCTCTCTCCACGGGAGATCGCCTGATACAACACCCGGCCTATCGCCTGGCCCATGCCGGCAACGGTCGGCATGACTCTTGCGGCGCTCTGACCAGAAAAGTCGCTCGAAAAACAGCGCCCGATGATTGCGAGATTGTCTAAATCGGCGCTTATCAGAGATCTCAGCGGTATTTCGTAGTAATCGTTGTAGACGGGGATGGCCTTTCTCTCTTCCTCGCTCACCCGCTGTGTTGACCTGTTGTGGACGTCTATGCCGTAAGTGGCCCTCACGACGCCGTCAGGGAACTTCCTGTGGGCCTTCACATCCTCGCCGCTGAAAACGTAAAGCCCTCTCACCCTTCTGCTTTCCCTAACGCCCATGAGCGTCGCTATTTTCTCTATTCCCGATTTTTCAAAGCCCCTGACGTACTCTCTGGCAAAGGTTATCAGCTGATCCGTCTGGGCCATGCAGTCGGTGACGGCCTCGGACAGTTCGAAAGGATCGACCGCGCTTTTATCGAAGGAATGGGTGGTGTTGACTGAGGCCCTTCCGCTTCCGGGGAGCTCTATGAAGAAGAAGTAATTGTGCAATTTGTCGTACCCGGCCTTCCTGGCTCTCTCAATCTCTTCGAAATAGCCGGCCACGGACATGATTTCGAAGTCCGGCTTCACCCAGGCGAAGAAGTTTTCCCCGTTGCTTTTTATATCTTCCCGGACCCGGGCGTAATCGATCCCCGATACCGTGAACATCAAAGTCATGGCCTGGTTCGAGCCACTTTCATCGCCCTGGAAGGTTTCGGCCCCGGCCATGTATGAGAGCGTGGCGTCCCCGGTCGCATCCACGAAATACCTGGCCTCTACCTCGAAGGCGCTCCCCTGAGACGAGAAAAACTTGACGGATTTTATCAGTCGGCCGCATCTTTCGACTTCGATCGGAATAGAATGTATAACCAGAGAGATACCGGCGCTTTTCAGTTTTTCAAAATATATTATCTTCATTATCTCCGAATCGAAGGAGTTCGCGAGCAGCCCTCCGCGTCTGGCAAGATCCTTCAGTATCTCCTCGAAGATTCCTCCCACAAGGCTCCCCGAGTCCAGCCAAAACCTCATGAAGGGGTTGCAGAGACCGAGGGTGGATATGCCTCCGACAGAGCCCTCGCGCTCGACGAGAAGAACGTCTAGACCGGCCTTCCCGGCCGCTATCGCCGCGTGCACGCCGGAAATGCCGGCCCCGACTATCACCACGTCCTTCTTCAACCTGATCAATGTGAGCGACCTCCCGCCCGGGACATGAGCCGGTCCTTCTTCCACTCTTCGAGGTAGCTCGTGAATCTCCTCGTTATCAGCTGGGGTCTGGTTATGACGCTCCCCACGGTAACGGAGAAGGCCCCGGCCTCGAAGGCTCTGACGACCTGCTCCGGTTCCCAGTAATTGCCCTCGGCCACCACGGGAATGTCGAACTCTCTGGACAGCACTCTAACCAGCTCTATGTCGGGTTTAGGTTTGTCGCTGCTGTCGTCGGTGTATCCCGAAAGCGTGGTCGCGAGAAAATCAGGCCTCAGGTCCAGCACGGCTTTCGCGTCTTTCAAGTCGGAGATGTCGGCCATTATCAGTCTGTCGGGGAACTCCCTCCTGATATTGAAAAAGATCGAGTCCAGAGGCTCGGGCCTCTTCCTCAGGGTACAGTCTATGGCCACCACATCGGCACCGGCCGCCAGAACTGCGAGGGCATCCTCTGAAGTGGGGGTTATATAGACGCGGTAACCCTCTATGTTTCTCTTGTTCAGCCCAATAAGAGGTATGTCGAAGGCGGCCTTTATATCTTCAATGTCCTGCGCGCCGTTGGCCCTTATGGCGCTGGCCCCTCCCATGATGGCGGCCTTCGCCATCAACACCATGACCCCGCGGCCGTGGAGAGGTTCGTCCTCTAAAGCCTGGCAGGAGACTATTATCTTCTTTTCGATTTTTCCAAGTTCCATACCCAATACTATCACCTCAGAGTTCAACGCTTCGTCGCTACGCAGAGGCCCAGCTCGAAGGACCTGTGCCAGGGGAAGAAGAGCCTCTCGATTTCGAAGTCTATTCCCAGCGCCTTGCGAACGGGTGGAACAAAAGCCGTCAGTTCCTTCCTGACGAATTCCTCGGCCCACGATTCCACGGGGATAACCGTCCACGGCCGGGCTCCCTTCTTTTCGGCCTCGACCAGCAGCTTCTGCCTCACGTTGGACTGAAAGGCCCAGTGCTCGAGGAAGAAGATCGCCTGGAGTTCCTTGATCTTCGACCGCTCGAGGTTGAGCAACCCCTTCTGGCCGAGAAACTGCACTATCGAGTGGGCGCACACGGTACCGAGCGTGTTTCCGGCCGTGTTCCAGGCCGAGTAGTTCGTTTCCAGCCAGTCCAGTTCGCCTTTCAGAAGCCCCTTTACCAGACAGTTGTCCGCGCCGTTGGTGTACTTCACGTCGGCTATACCCTTTATCTTTCTACCGGCGGCCTTCAGATCGGCGAAAAATCTCTCGTAGGGACCGGGATCGGCCGGATCGGCCGGCTGTTGAGGGCTGTCTAGGCCTATTTCGGGGTTGTTGGTCAGAAGTACGATGTCACCCTCGCTCTCCACCCTTCCCCCGGCCGCTTCGATGTGGTTGCGTATGCCCCGGTGCAGGGGAGAGCCTTCGTAAGGCGGCACCAGCTCTTTGTATTCGGGAGAGGAGTAGCGCACTTCAAAAGTCGGAACGACCCCGAGCGACTCCGACAAAACTCTCGATAGAAGGCTGAGCGTGGCCTCGTCGGCGCCTGCGTGTATGGAAACCTTCGGGCCGATTCCCAGAGAATCTACCCTGGCCTGGTGGATCTCGCTTTCGGCCAGAGAGATGCTCTCCTTGCTGTTATCGTCGAGAACCAGGTTCAAAAAGTCCAGCACGCCCCTCTCGACGAGTTCTATCACGAGTGAAACCAGTTTGCGATTTCTGACGCGTCTCACGAGATAATCCTTCACGAAATGGACCGGAATCTTTCCCATCTTCTCGATCACAGACCGGTGGACTCTCTCGCCCCTGAAGCTCCTGGCCAGCAGCCTGGAAAGGTCGTACACATCCAGGCCGAAGTACTGCCAGTAATCGGGTTCCTCTTCGGCCGAGTTGTAAAAGGGCGTTCTGGTAACGGTCGTCGTCGCGTAGATCTTCACGTCGCGATCCTTCAACCTCTCGAGCAGTCCCAGCCTTTCTTTGAGAGTGTCGAGGGTCTCTATGCTCATTCGCGAGGGTATCAAGCCGCCGTGCACGAGCATGTCTATCGAAAGGACGAGATAATCGCCCGGTACGACGGTCTCCTCCAGCCATTTCAGCAGTCGCCGAATATCCGGGGGCGTTTTCTTTGCCCCCAGATAGGATTTTGGCGGAGTCACGACGTTTATATTCGCCGCTCTTGCCAGTAGCAAGAAATAGTCTCTCGTGCAGAAGCGCTCGTCTACAGGGAGAAATACGACTCTTTTGTCGAACATATCTTTACTTCACTGCCCAGACTGTGGCCTCGGCCAGCATGGTCCACGCGTTGCCCCTGGGTCTGATCTCGATCTTCACATATCTCGCCACTACGGGTTCACCGGCCACCCAGTATATCTCGTTTATGAATTCGTTCTGCGCAGGATAGGGATTGGTAATTGTGGCAAGACCGACGGTCCTGAATTCCATTCCATCGTCGCTTACGCCTATCAAAAGACTGTTGGGCAGGTTGACCGCCGAGGCGAACGAGCGCATGAAGTGGCTGGAAACCCTGACTATCGAAGTGGGTTCGAGAAGATCTATTATTATCGTCGGATTGATCGCCGGGTTGTCGAAGCCGATCATGTCGGCCCAGGAGTACCTCGCAAAGCCGTCGGTTACCTCTATCGAATCGGTGTCCGCATATGCGTCCGAGGAAAGCGGTATGAGCATGTACGGCTTGCCGACAGAAACAGTCGCGGCCTCCGTCAGATCCACGGTTCCCCCGACGACGGCTCCGAGCTCTTCTGGGAAGGCCCCGTCTCCCACGATAACCTCGGCGACCATAGTCCAGGCCTCTCCTCCGGGAACTACCTCGATCTTCACGTATCTTCCGTAGCCGACGAACTCGTCGCTAGCCCAGTAGAGCGTTGCGATAGTGTCGTTGGGAACCGGAGCCTCTGCGTATGTTATCCCCATGCCCAGATCCTCGTATAGTTCGCCGTCTTCCGAGATGGACACTATGAAATACTCCGGCAGATTGACGGCCGAAGGGGCCGAGTACATGATCTTCAGAGCGACGTAAGACACCTCTTCGAAGACAGCGCCGAGATCGACAACGATCGTAGGGTTGGCGACGGGGTTCTCCCAGCCCACCATGTCTCCCCAGCTGAAGTTGAAGCTGCCATCGGTGAGTTTAGTTCCAGTATCCGCGTAATTGGGATTCGGCTCAGGACTCAACGTATAGGTCTTGCCGGCCGACACGTTGAACTCACCGGCGAACATGAAAGAAACCACCATTAACGCGAGAAGTAACAATATACCCTTTTTGAACATTTTTATTCCTCCTCCTTTTTCAAGGTGCTCTATGATTTGATACCTCCAACCTGTATTCCTTGAATGAATGTCTTCTGTGCCAGAAAGAAAAGAACGATTATGGGAAGGGTCATCAGTACGGAACCCCCCATGAGTTGCGGCCAGGCCGTCGTACGCGATGTCGACAGTTGCTGGAGACCGATCGAGAGGGTGTACATTCGATCGTCGTTCAGATAGATCAACGGATTCAGAAAGTCCGTCCAGGTCCATATGAATATGAACAGCGCCGATGTCGCCAGAGCCGGTTTGGACAGTGGAAGATAAACCTTCAGGAAGATCTTCCACTCGTTGGCGCCGTCGAGCTTCGCCGCGTCGGAAAACTCTCTCGGTACGGTGTCGAAAAACTGTTTCAGAAGAAATATCGAGAAGGCGCCACCGAAGAAAGTCGGTACTATGAGCGGCAGGAACGTGCCGACCCAGCCTAGTTTGTTGAAGAGAACGAACTGCGGTATCATGGTGACCTGCGGCGGTATCATCAGCGTGACCAGCAGTATCCTGAAGAGAACCTTCTTGCCCGGTATTCTGAAATAGGAGAAACCGAAGGCCACCACGGAAGACGAAAGCATGAAGCCCAGCAGAGTCATTCCCGTCACTATTACGGTGTTGAGAGTGTACCTCAAGAAGGGCAGCTCTACGAGCAGGTCGGCGTAATTGGACCACAACACTTCGGAAGGCCACCATACAGGCGGGAAGGCGAAAACGTCGTCGTAGGATTTGAGAGAGGTCGAGAACATCCAGAAGAACGGTATCATGAAAAACACGGCGCCGGCTATCAGCAAGAGGTATATCCATGTTTTACCGAGCGATCTTTTCTTCATTGCTTATCTACTCCCCCGAAGTAACCGTATTTTCCGAAAAACTTGAAGACGAAGACGATCGCGATGGAAGTCATTATGAGCAGCACCCAGGCCATGGCGCTGGCGTAACCCATTTTGTAGAACTGGAAGCCGTTCCTGTAGATCGACAGCGCGTAGACCAGCGTAGAATTTTCCGGTCCTCCACCGGTCATTATGAAGACGCTGGTGAAGGACTGGAAGGAGTTTATTATACCCATTACCACGTTGAAGAGTATCACCGGACTGAGCATCGGAAGAGTTATCGTGAAAAGCCTGGCGATTTTCCCGGCGCCGTCCAGTTCGGCCGCTTCGTAGAGCTCGGTGGGTATGTTCTGCAAACCGGCCAGATATATAACCATCGCCCCGCCGACTCCCCAGACACTCGTCAAGATCAGGGCCGGTTTCGACCACGCCGGGTCGGTCAACCAGCCCGGCGTGGGAAGACCTATCTTTTCCAGCAGCAGGTTCACCGGTCCGAACTGCGGATTGAGGAACCACTTCCAGAGGAGCGCCGTCGCAACGGCCGGAACGATACTCGGCAAAAAGTACAGGGTCCTGAATATCCCCAGGAACTTGACCTTTGTGTTCAACAGTAGGGCCACGAGGATGCTCAGGACCTGTGCGAGGGGGATACCGATTATCGCCAGATACAACGTGTTGTAGATAGACTTCCAGAACAGAGGATCTTTGAAGAGCTGGACGTAATTGTCAAGTCCGGCCCAGCGTGGCGAAGATAGCCCGCTGTAATGCGTGAAGCTGAAATACAGCGATGCGATTATTGGATAGGCCGTGAAGACGGCAAGACCGATCAGCCAGGGAGAAAGGAAGAGCAAACCGATACGCGCCTCTCTAAGCCTGGACTTCGCCACTTTGCTCATGGGTTATTCGTACCTCCCCAGTTCCCTTATTACGGCCTGCTGAACATCGTTCAAAGCCTGCTCGGCCGTCTTGGCTCCGCTCTGTACGTATTGCAACGCCTGATTCAGCTCCTCCATGTAATACAGTCCGATCGGAAGCGTGGGGAAGAAATACACATAACCGTTGGTCAGCATATCTATGTATATCTCCATATTCGGAAGCATTTTCGACTGGAAGGCCTGATTGTCTATCGCATCGACCCTGGGGGGGATGTTCGACAACTCGGCGGCGAACCGGGCGGCCTGATCTTTATCGGTCAACCACTTCAGAAACTCGAAGGATTGATCGGGGTACTTCGAACCCTTGGGGATAGCCCAGAAGGAGCCGTTCAAATAGGCTACCTTCTCTCTGCCGCCTTCGGGGGCCGGGAAGGGCGAAACTCCGTATTCGAAATCGCTCTTGGCGAACTGCTTTATGAAGAGCAGCTCCCACTGTCCGGCCTCCTGGATCGCCAGCTGTCCCCGGTAGAAGGGGTTGTAGGAACTGGCCATCTCTCCCCAGGTGGCCTGGAAGACCCTGATCTTCTGCAGATCGAACTTCTTGTAGTACGAAGCCACCCAATCGAGCGCCGCGACGTTGCCGGGATGGTTGGCCGTTATCTCTTCGGTTTCCGGATCCCACAGCTGGCCGCCGAAGACGTAGAAGTAAATATGGCTCACGTTCGGCAAAAAGCCCAGCCGCCTTATATTACCCCTGGTGTCCTGTTTGAAAAGCAGTTCGGCGTACCTGTCAAGCTCCTGGATATTTTCCGGCGGTCTGTCCGGGTCGAGGCCGACCTCTTTGAAGAGAGCCTTGTTCCACATGAAGGCGTAAGCGTTGAGGGTCGTAGGGAGGCCGTACTTGATCCCCCTGTAGGCTCCGTAAGACCAGACCCCGGGAAGGTAGTCGGACTCGTCGATCCCTGCCGAGCCGAGATAATCGTTGAGCGGTATCAAAGCGCCGCTCTCGCCCAGTGGCACGACCATCCAGTCCCAGATCGTCACTATGTCAGGCGTCGAAGAACCGGCCAGAGCGGTGTTTATCTTCTCTCCCTGTCCTATCGGAACGAAGACCGGCCTCACGACTATCTCGTTCTGGCTCGCGTTGAATTCCTCCACCAGTGCCAGAAGGGCCTTCCCTTCGTCCCCTCCCCAGGCGTACCAGAAGGAAAGCTCGGTCTTGGCCAGACCGACCATCGCAACTGCCAGTATAACCGTGATCGCAAGAACTTTCTTCATGATCAATCCCCCAATCCTGTGTATTCTTTATAGGCCTTGTAAAGCTCTTCGGCCTTGCCTCCCAGCCTCGGAGTCATGTAGTGTGGGAAATCGAATATGACGACTTTCTCGGTGTAGGGAGACTGCATCTGAAGCTGGTCAACGACCCTTTCTATATCGGCCGGCACGGCCTGCCAGCTTCCGGCATCGACGGGCCAGCCGTGGATCTGGTCGAAGACCTCCACGTTTACCCAGAACCTCACTCCGTGCTTGTCCATGATCGGCTTCAAAGCCTTTATAACCCCGGCCGACTCGGCGACCGAAGTTCTTCTGGTTCCGACTCCGTCCTGCATGGCTATGATATCCACCTTCGCCTCGCTGAGCACATAATCCCACCATTCGGCATACGCTTCCCCGTTGGGGTTGATTCCGAAGTATGGAGAGATCATGACCGGCTTTCTGGTGAGGAACTTCGCGTAGGTAACCATGGATTTAAGATAAGTCCTTATGCCGTCTTTCCTGGTCTGCGTGAGGAAATTCCTGTCGTCTATCTCTTCGGGAAGGTACCAGCCGGCAAGAGAGGCGTGAGCGCCGTAAAGACTGAAAAGCTCCGTCAAGATCTTCTGGTTCATGTTTATCTGTTCTTTGGGATCGAACTCGCCCGACCAGTAAGAGGGGTTGAGCGAGAGACCGAGGAAAACTTTCATATCGAGCGAATCGGCGGCCTTCAAGAGTTCGCCAAGCGTGTCGTTTGCCTTTTCCTGTTTGTTCTCTTCCCAGGTGACCTTCCCCGCGCTCATGAAGGCCTTCCCGTCGTTTGAAACGGCTACTTCGTAGCCCTTCGAGGGGATCTGAACACCGGATATTTCCGATCTCATGAACTTGACAGCGATAGAGTCTATAGTGGTCAACTCTCCCAGATCTACAACGATCTCGATGGGTTTTTCCGGATACTGCCAGCCCACCATCGCGCCCCATGCGTAATCGGCCACACCGTCGGTCAATTTTCCGTCGGAGGGATAGCTGGGGTTGGCCTGGGGATCGACCGTGTAGGTTTTTCCGGCCGAGAGCGCCTCTTCCCCCTTCTTGACGGCGATCTCGGGGATCATCGTCCATTCTGTGCTGGTCGGTTCAATTACTATCTTTACGAACCTCGTTCTGGTCGAACCGCTCCACACCAGTTCGGCGATACTTTCGTCGGGCGAGATCTCGTCTGTTTTCATATACCTGGAAGGGTAATAGAACCTCTCCCCGTAAGCGCTGTACTGGATTATCACCGTGTCCATGCCTATATCCTTCATGAGAGAGAGTTCACTCTTCCACTGTTCCTCGGTGAACTGGGAGAGCTGTCCATCTAGCTGTATGAAAGCTCCTGTTATATTCTTGACCTCGCCGCTGCCCGCAAAGGCCGTCAGGCCAGATACTACTAGCACGAGAAAGATAGCGATTACCTTCATTCGATCAACCTCCTTCAAAGTTAGCCGTCTTTGTGAATATTCTACCAGAAATTATTATTTTCTCCAAAACTAATAGATAGTTTTGAGAAATACTCACAAACGATGGCAAACAATGGCGAACGAAGAACTCGAAAAAACGAAATGGCAGCCCTTTGAATCTGATGAGCAGAATGGAAGGGGTCTGAAATAGCCGCCCTTCGAGAGCGTTTCCAGGTTGCAGAGTGGGGATCTATTTTCTTAAGTGTGCGAGGTCCACGGGGTCATTCAGATAGCCGATAGCGCCTCTATCGTTTCGACTTTCTCCGGTTCGCCGGTTCTCACCGACTCGAAGATCGAGAGTATGACCAGAGAGGTGTTCACCGCGTCTTCGAGGCTTACCAGGAACTCTTCGCCGCTCGCCAGGCAATCGATGAAGTGCCTTATGCTTTCGTATGCGAATCCCTTCGCCTTTCCGTGAACGAAATGCCTCACAAGCACATCGGGCCGTTTCGCTTCTCTCTGTGTATAGCTTTCGATCATCTGGTTGTTGCTGAGATCGAGGTTCACCATTCCCCGGCTTCCGGTGAAGTTGAACTTGATATCGTTCACGCAGGGGTTGGTGTTCGGCGTTATCCAGCTGTTCTCCATGGTCGCTATACCGCCCTTTCTGAACTTGAGAAGGGTCTGGTAGATGTCGGTGGTGTCCAGTCCCATGTTTTTAAGGACGCCGCCGCTGCTCACCGAATAAACGCTTTCCACCTCGTCGTTGAAAAACCATCTCAGAGTATCTACCGAGTGACTCCCCAGGAACCAGAGGATAGACGAGCGGGCCGACCACGGCAGCATGTCGGTGGCCACCCAGACTACGTCGTTCAATCTGAAGTAGGCGCTGACGGGCGTGCCGAGCTCTCCACCGTCGAGCATCTCTTTGGCTACGGCAAAGGGAGGGCTCCACCTGTTGTGAAGATCGGTCATGATCCTCACCCGGTTCTTCGATACGGCGCCGACAATCGCCGCAAGATCCTCTCTGGTGGTCGCCAGCGGCTTCTCAACGAGCAGGTCTTTACCGGCGTTGGCACAGTCGACGGCGATTCTGCCGTGGGCGAAATCCGGGGTCACGATCGCCGCCGCATCGAAATTGAGGTTTTCGAGCATCTCGATGTGATCGGTGTAGAAGTGCGGTATTTCGAACTTCTGCGCGAAGCTCCTCGCTCTCGATAGGTCGAGGTCGCAGATCGCTACCAGCTCGACGGCCGGATGTTCCCTGTACAGAAAGGCATGCGTCTCTCCCCAGACGCCTGCTCCGATTATCGCCATTCTTATCTTCGACATTCTCTTACCTCCTCTCTCAGTTCCAGATCGCACTCGAAAGTCCTGTCCCAGGGCAGGAAGAAGTCCGTTACGGAGATGCTTCCCTTTTCTACGAAACCGCCGAAAACGTCGTGACGCCTGCCGTAGAAGTGTTTTTCCATCAATTCGACCGCCCGGGGTATGAAGAGACCGTCGCGGAACTCCTCGAAGAGAAGGCCCGAATCGCCGACTCTGTATTCGTCGCCTCCGACATTTCGAATCCTCTTCTCGAGTTCGTCTCGCAAGACGCCCTGGTAGAGGTGATCGTCCAGGAGGCGGGAGAGATAGAACGCGGCAATCTCTCTGCAGGAGTTTGTAGACCTGCAGGCCGCAACCACCACGGCGAGCAACGTCCCCAGACTGTTGGAGGCGGTGTTCCACGCCGAATAGCCCCAGATATTTTCCAGGCCCATATTCAGGAAGCCCTCCACGAACTGTCGGTTGGAGCCGTTGGCCCTGAAGACGTCTAGTATGAAGATTCTCTTCTTCTTTTTCGACAAAGCTTCGAGTTTTTCCAGAGCTCTCTCCACTTCGCTGCCGGCTATAAAGATCGAGGTTTCGGACTCACCCGAGACGGTCAACCCGACCAGCCTCATGTGCGATCCGACGTTTTCCCCGAACTGTCTGTCTTCGAAATCCATAATTTTCTTTTCCGTCTCAGGCGAATCGTAGGTCAGATCTACCGACAGCGGTTGCCGGTCTGCAGATGTAAAAGTCAACAACTCCTGGATAACCTCGTCGGCACCGTTGTGAATGAAGACACTCTCCTTAACACCACTCTCGCGAGAGAGTTTGTCGAGTATCTCCAGCTCGCACTTCTGCGGACCATCGGGGAAGGTGTCCTCCTGAGCGAGCACGAGCAGATCGGCGATCTTTTCCTTGACAAGCTCCACACAGGCTCTGTTGACTATATGGTTCCTGCTTCTGAGTCTGTAATAACTCTCCAGAAAGCCCCTCGGAAAGGTAGATTCTATCGATCGCGCCTCATCTTCTTCGTCGTTTCCGATAGCGCGTAGGTACCGGTTCAATCTCTCCCAGAGTTCTCTGGAACCGGCGGAGGAGACAGAGATCGAGGCCCTCCTTACTATCGAGGAGAGAAGTATCCTGGAGCGGGGATTTCTCTCTCTTAGTTCGCGAAGCAGTTCCAGCCTTTTCAAAGCCTCGAATTCGCTCACATCTCCGGCTCTTGAGGCGATAAGCCCGCCGAAGAGGAGCATATCCACAGATATCGCGAAAGCGTCGCCGCTCTCTTCAAGAAGCCATCGGCCAAGCTCTTCGCACCTTCCCGGTCTCATGTACCGACCGAGTAGCTCACGCCCGGGAAGGCGGACTTCAAGTCCGAGCATTTTCCCTATCTTCTGGACTATACGGTAGTTCGGCGGTCTTTCATCCATAGGAAGAACGACTGCTTTCACAGAATCCCCCCCATTCTCGCTATCTCTTTCTGAATGGTCTTTATTGGCACCTCTCTCACCCTGTAATGCGAGCCTTTCGACAGCGCGGCGCATATGCCCGCGGCCATGCCGGTCGCCGAGGCAAGAGGACTGGTCCTGAGCGCGGAAAAGGCGAGATGCTCGGCGCTCAAGACCCTCCCGGCGAGAACCACGTTTTCAAGTCCAAGTGGGAAGAGAGCCCTGAGGGGCACGCTGTACTCTCCCGGAAAGGGTATTTTCATGGTCTTCAGCTCACCCGATTCGGGAACGTGCAGATCGACCGGATAAGAGCCGATGGCGATCTTGTCCACGAATTCCTTTTGCCCGAGCAGATCGTCAACTTTCATCATGTACTCTCCGGTCACGTGGGTAGTCTCTCTCACTCCTATACTGCATCCTGTCTGTATGAGAGACGCATTCGCAAAACCCGGCACTTCACTCTTCAAGAAATCCATGAATTTCCACACGTCGATGTTTCCGTCGCTCTGGGCGGTGGTCAGTTCTACGGCGCTACCCCCGAATCCTGCATAGCGAGTCGTGTTCATGAACACCTCTCCGGGATGGAAGGGTATTTCGAAGAAGAGTAACCTGTCCCTTCTGAAGTTGACCCTGTAATTGCGCAGAAGCGGCATTAGACTGAAGAAACCGGCGACTGCGAGGTAGGAGAAATCCCTCTTTTCACCCAGCACGAAATCCGATTCGTTCTCGCCGATGAAAGAGATGATCTCGTCCCTGTTTATTCCCCCGATTCTCATCACCAGAGTCATGGGCTGACAATTGGCCCTGTTACCGTCGCCGTTGACGTATCTGGCCCCGGCTTTGATCGAGAGGTTTCCCTCTCCGGTGGCATCTATAAACGCCCGCCCTATGAAGGTGCGGAGTTCATTGGCGTTCACCGTCTCTACCCGCTGCAGGAATCCCTTTTCTACCCAGACTCTGCCGACCAGCGAATTGAATAGATAGTCGACTCTTGCCTCCCTGAGGAGCTCTATCAAAACACTCTTCATCTTTTCGGGATCGAAGGGTGTAATACTTTTTACGAAACCGATCGGATCTTCCAGATGTCCGTGGGAGCCTCTTTCCCTGACCAGTCTCTCCACTATCTCCTGACCTATACCTCCGATCACCCGTCTGCGGTGGGAGTGGAAGGTCATCATGGGGTTAACCAGCGAGCCGGTCAGAACTCCTCCGAAAGACATACCTTTCTCGATTAGGAGAACCCCGGCACCGAGCCGGGATGCGGCGACCGCAGCCGAAACACCGGCTATGCCACCGCCCACGACGATTACATCGTAAACTCTATCCATTGTTTCACCCTCTCATTTTATTCCAGAACTCAAAGCGGTATCGGTGAAGTAACGTTGAAAGACCACGAAGATCAAGATGACCGGCAGGATCGACACGGTGGTTGCGGCCATGAGCGGTCCCCAGTCGGCGGTGTACCTGTTTTTGAAGACCTCCAGGCCCAGCTGAAGGGTACGCATGTTTCTGTCGCTTGTTACCACCAGAGGCCAGAGAAAATCATCCCACGCCTGCGTGAAGGTGAATATCGCCAGCGCCGACATGGCCGGTTTGCCCAACGGCAGGAAGATCCTAGTAAATATGCTTATCTCCCTGGCGCCGTCGATCCTCGCGGCCTCGGAGAGCTCTCTGGGAAACTGCATATAGAACTGCCGCATTATGAAGACGCCGAACACACTCATTATGTGGGGGACAACCAGACCGGCGTAGGTGTTCAAAAGACCGGTGCCTCCCTGTCCGAAGATGTTGTTGCCCCCTGCCAGCGGAAAGGATTTAACCATAAGGAAGGTAGGAATCAGCGTTACCTGAACCGGTATCATCATCGTGCTCAAAAGCAGCAAAAAGAGAAAGTTCTTGAGCGGGAAGTCCAGTCTCGCGAAGGCGTAGCCCGCCAGTGAACAAAAGACGAGATTGAAGGCCATAGAGATGAGCGAGACTACGGCGCTGTTGAGAAAGTACCTCTCGAATCCGCGCGTCGTTAGCGCCGTCGTGTAATGGTCAAGGGTCAGATGGCGCGGCACGAACGTGGGAGGCCACGAGAAGAGCTCGGCGTTGGGCTTGAGCGAGGAAATCGCCATCCAGAAGAAGGGCGATCCCATCACGACGGCCGCTATCAGGAGGAGGAAGATGACCCTCAGGCGTTTAAACTTCTTCATTCGGCCACCTCCTTTTCACGCCGCCAGGTGAAACTCACAACCGAGAGCGTCATTATTATTAACCCGAGAATGAAAGACATGGCGCTGGCATAACCCATGTCCATGTAATCGAAAGCGGCGCGGTAGATGAGGAGGCCAACGGTCGTCGTACTCTCCAGGGGCCCGCCGCTGGTCATAACGTACATTTCCGTGAACGACTGCAACGTGCTGATAAGACCGACGATGAGAACGTAGATATGTACCGGCCTGAGGAGCGGCAGGGTGATCTTCAGGAATCTTTTGAAGGCCGAGGCGCCGTCTATGGCCGCCGCTTCATAAAGATTTCTCGAGATTCCCTGTAGCCCCGCCAGATATATGAGCATATTCCAGCCGGCTCCCCTCCAGACTCTCATCGCCACTATAGAATGCATGGCCGTCGCGGGGCTTCGAAGGAAGTTCTGCGGCGGAATGTTGAACAAAGAAAGCAGAAAATTCAATATCCCGATCTGGGGATCGTACAACCATAGCCAGATCATGCTGGCGGCCACCATGGGTGTCACTACGGGCAGATAATAGATAGCCCTGAAAACGCTCATACCCTTCAGGCCGGTGTTAACCAGCAGAGCCAGCAGGAGCGACAGCAACATATTCAGCGGAAGTACTTCGACGGAAAACTGAAGTGTCCTCAGTACCGCGCTCCAGAATTGCGTGTCGCCGAAGATCTTCGAATAGTTGACAAGGCCGATCAGTTTAGCCGACCCGAAGCCGGAAAACTTCGTAAAGCTCAAATAAAGCGATACGAAGATGGGCGCTATCCTGAAGATGATATTGTAAACGAGTACCGGTGAGATAAAAATGAACGCGGTCAGCATGATCCGCTTTTTCAGCCTGTTAGTCACCTTTCACCCCGCGAGGTCGTCACGATCGAAATACTGCCGGCCTTTCGGCCGGCAGGACTTTACTTGAGTTTACTCACTTCTTTAGCCGCTTCGTCGAGAGCGTCTTTCGGATTCATCGCGCCCATGACGGCTCTTTCAAGGTATTTGGAGATGATATCTCTTGCCTGGACCCAGAAGGGAACGTTCGGGTTGCCGTAGGCGTATTTGGCTCCCTCGACGAACTTCTTGAGATCGGGGTCGTTCGCGATGAAGTCAGCCTGTGCGCCCGACTGTCTCGGCGGAAGGCTTCCAAGGGCTTTGTTGATCTTCACGAGCGAATCCTTGGAAGTCAGGAAGGCCAGAGCCTTCGTGGTGGCTTCGAGGTTCTTGGTGCTGCTGGAAACCATGAAACCCGCGAAGGAGTAGAATCCGGCCCTGGTGTACCTGGCAGGGGGGAAGGCCAGCCTGATTTTCGAGTAAGATTCCGGACTGTACTCCTTAAGGGCGGCCAGCGACTCGTTGTTCATGAAGACCATGACGGCCGTACCCGCGGCGATCGGCTCGAGATTGCCGACTGGAGTCAGTCCGAACTCGGAAGCCACTTTGGCCTCGCGCACGAGCCCGACGTAGTATTCGAGAGCTTCCACGCCGGCCGGGCTGTTGAACACCGGATTCAGTTCATCGTCGAAGAGTTTGCCGCCGTTCTCTATAAGGAAGCTGGTCCAGACCTGCTGTAGGTCGATGCCGGTTACGGGGATATCGAGACCGGCTCTGACTATTCTCCCAGAATCGTAAATCGTGGTGGCTTTTGCAAATGTCACCAGCTGCTCCCATGTTACGGGCGGCTCGTTCGGATCGAGTCCGCTCTGCTCGAAGAAGTCGGCCCTGTAAGCCAGAAGTCTTCCTGAACCGAACACGGGGACGAAATAATTCTTACCCTTATAAATACCCACATCGAGAGCCGCGCCGAAATCGGCCGGATCATCGAGCCTGGCGATGAGATCGTCGATGCTCCTTATCACGCCGTTCTCGACGAATCCAGCGATGGCGGCCTGACCGTGCATAAATATATCCGGTCCTATCCCGCCGGCGAAGGCCGTAGTCAGCTTCGTGGAGAGCTCTCCCCAGGGAATGTACTCGACAACGAGTTTCAGGTCGGGATTCGCCTTCTCGAACGCCGGAATTAGATCGTCGTCCATGGCGATCGTGAGCTGATCCGAAGTGCCCGCGAACCATACGGTGACGTTTGTTTTGCCAAACCCTACAAAGACTAACAGACTTAAAACCGAAAGAACCAGTACTAGCTTTTTCACTTCCACACCTCCCCTTCAGTATCGGATTACTTCGCTGAACGATTTAACAACGCTTGAAAAGCTCTTGATATCAGTACCGGTAACTATGGGGCCGATTATGAGGCCCCTGAAGCCAATCTCGAAAAGCTCCTTGACTTCTTCGGGCATTACTTTCTTCTGCGTGGGTAGGAAACAGGGAAGACCGGCCCGCTCTATAACTTCACGGTATCTCAGAAGGTCCATAAGCGTGAGAGGGCTGCCGTACTTCTCGGGGTTGACCGTAGAGACCTCTACGCAATCGGCGCCCAGAGATTTCATGTTGCCGGCCATCGAGGGATCGTAAGTGTAGTTCAGAGCCAGCATCTTCGACATCCCGTTCCTCAGCAGGTAGAGCGGAGCGTAATCTACATAAACATCGAAGAAAGAGATGCCCGATTTCTCCATTTCCTCGATCTCGCCGGCGCCGGACATATTTTCGGCTCCCGGCACTATACCCATGCATGGATCGAACTCGGACTTGATTCTTCCAACCGTCTCTCTTATACCGTCCCACGTAGCGTGGAGTTTGCCGGTAACCCTGTGTTTAACGTTGACATGAAGCTTTACCGCGTCGGCTCCGTTTTCCAGGGCCGCCCGGGCGAACTCGAACGTATTTTCCGGCAGACTGACTATCAGCAATTTCCGTTCCGATTTCAGCAGTTGTGAGAAAATCATTTTCAGCCCCCTTTCAGCGTTTCGCCTTTCAGAAGATAAGGTTCAACAAAAACCACGCCCCTGGCCTCGTCGTTACCTTCGAGCAGCTCCGACAGCATCACGGTGGCGATCTTTCCAAGCAGATAAGGATTGAGCGCGATCGTCGTCAGTCTTGGCCTTATTCTTCTGGTGAAGTCCAGTCCGCCGAAACCGATAACCCCGACCTGCCCGGGAATGGCTACCTCCTGTTCAAAGAAGGCTTCCATAACTCCTTTTGCCAGCCAGTCGGTTGTACAGAAAATAGCTTCGCGTCTTTCGGACTTCCTGTACTCCCTCTCAACGAACCTCTTTCCATCCCTCTCTTCGAAGGAGTTGCACTCGATGACCCTCACGTTTTCTCCTGGATAATTGTTTTCCTTCAGACACTTGAAAAAGCCTTCGAGCCTGTCGGCGAAGGTCGAAACCTCCCTGGGCCCGGTAATTACGGTGATCTTTTCGTAGTTATTTTTAAGCAGTTCATACGCGGCGAGATAGCCGCCCCTGACGTTATCGTTGTTCACCGAAGGAAAACTCTCGAGGCCGCAGTATTTGCCTACGAGAACGGTCGGTATTTTGAGAGACATGAGAAAATGTATCATAGATTCAGGCATCGGGATGCCTCCCACGACCAACCCTTCAACCAGATCGACGGGAATAAGCGACTCGTCGAAGGCGCTGCGGCTTCTCATCGATTGAACCAGGCAATGAAGACCTTCCCCGCTGGAAGTCTGGAGAATGCCCCTCTGCACGCCTGAGAAGAACTCGTCGCTCTCGATCGATCTGTGGGGATTGCTCACGAAGAACATGATCACTCTGTTGCTTGATATGCTGCCAGGCTCGACTGGATGGCCCAGCTTCCTGGCAACTCTGAGAACCTTCTCCTTCGTGCTCTCGCTTATCCTTGGATCGTTCTTTAAGACGCGTGAAACCGTGGAGATCGAAACTCCAGCCCTGGTAGAAATTTCCTTCAAGGTCACTTCCATGGCACAACTCCTTTATGCAAATTGTGCAAACAGACTGCAACCGAAACATTGTAGCACCTGGAAAGAAAATAAATAAACCCAAAAGAACCTGCCCTGGTGTCACCTGAGCTAATCATCTCCGATTAAGACTTATTATTCAGCGCGATCTATACTTATCTGAGGGCATCGCTTCAAAATATACGGAATAGAAAGTATTGCAAATTATGCAAAGAGTCGTCCGTTGTTCGTGAAACACAAGAGAAAGAACGTCGAGAGTTCGCCCTCTTTCTCTCTCTTTATCTCTCTTTCTCTCTCTCTCTTTCTCTCTCTCTCTTTCTCTCTTCTCTCTCTTTCACCTCTTCTCGTTCTTCCCAAGGACGGCTCTTTACGAAAATTGCGTACAGACCTCAGGAGCCGGTCAGTCCCCCATTTTCGAAAAGAGGTAAGAGGCATGAGGTTAGAGGTTAGAAAATCAAGATCTTCCGCTCTTCACACCTCTCACCTCTGGCCTCTGACCTCTGTTTTACCAAAAACCTGGACGCGCGGCGTCGGAACTAACAACCGCCCTTTTCACATTGAAATCCAGCTTCCCATGTCCATCAGGATTCTTTCTATGCTGTACAGTTCGACCTGTATCTTGTAAATGGTATAGAGGTGATGGATCGCATCGAGTCCATAGACGCTCCTCCTGAACCAGTTAACCGGTTGTGTGAGGTAAGCAGCGGCCTCCTTTCCCACTATTCCTTCGAAGACACCGAGAACTTCCTTCAAAGGTTTGTCGATTTCTCTCCAGAGTTTCAGTTCTGTGTTGGCAAGATTGGCCATCTTCCACATCAGATAACGATGGTGGCTTATTCGCATCTTCGCTTCCGTGGTCAGCCCTCTGAAGGTGACGTCCTGCATTATATCTATCTGCTGGGCTAGTTGCTTGCCTGTCTGGAAGAGGGTTTTTCCAGTCACTATATCGATCGTTTTTCCCATGTATTCACCTGTAAAGTTCAGTAAGGTCTTGCTGAAGTATTCGGAAACGGCTGCACTGGCGTGTTGAGGATACCAGTTCTTCAAGTTGTTCACGGCGTTCGTTATGTATTTGCCGCCGCTCGTCTCGCCAAAACACTTGAGGAAGGCATTGCTTCCCGGAGTGGGCATATTCTCGGTCGATGTCGCCTTCTTGACAACGGCCTCGATTGTCATCTCCTGCACCATTTTTATCCAGTGTTCAAGCACGTGAAGTGTACAGGTCACCGCGTATCTCTTGTTCTCTTCAAGCATCGCCATTCCGCTGCCTGGAGTGATTTCGATTCTCGATTCCACATCCGGCAGCGGTGTTTCACCCAGTTCCCCGCCAAAGTTCCATTCACTGACAGGACTATCGCTTGGCCAGCCTTCCCAGGTTCCCGCCTGTTCGGGAAGGTTTGAAAAGACCGCCGGTATTGTGAATTCAACTATGTTTCCAGGCACGCCTCCTGCGATCGCCTGGATTCTGATTCTGTTGACTTTCTCGAGAGCGGGATGATTCTTTCGTGCGAGGTTCATGAACTTCAGGTATTGAGTCGCGATGTCGTCTTTGCTTCCCGAAAGTAGTATTACCCCATCGTTCGGGTCTTCGGACAGCAATATAATCGGCTCTCCAATATGGAGGAAGTAAACGAAGCCGTTGAACTCCCCGCCCGTCGCTTCGCTTACGCTCGGAGGATAACGGTAAGCCGCCCTGTAATAATCGGCCGCCTCGTCGCCATACACAAGCCTGACACCGTTAAGGAACGGTTCAGCGGGATTACCCAGAGGGTTCGAGAAGCCCTGAATTTCTAGATTGATCTGGTAATCCCACGGGTTTAGCGAGGCCCTCTTGAGATTATCCGCGGGAAGAACTACCGTCATCAGCGGTTCGTTGTTTACCCATACTCGAAGCTCTCCATCGGAAAGAAGTTGCTCGTAGTTTCCTACCTCTACGGCAAGCGCAACCATACAGTAAACCGTCATCGGGTCGCTAAGGAACTCTATCTCGCGCTCTTCGGTCCTCGGCAATCCCAGGCAGTGACGAATTTCATCCTCGAAGGGGATCAGACCAAAGGCCTTGCAATCGAGGGTATCATCCCATCCATCTCCATCGGTATCGACACTCTGATCGCCTTCCGGACAGCCGGCATTCCAGTTTCTAAGGTTTATCCAGGTTTCGCGCAATCTTCCCGCCCAGAACTCTCTGCTCGGAGTAAAGATGCGTGTAGCCGTAAGCCTGGTCGAGTATTCGGGAGGCGTCTCCCCCACTTCAACGACGAAATCGTCGGTCATCAAAGTAGGCTCGGCGAAGCTGTTCCAGTAGCCGTAATTCTCGAGTTCTTTGGAAAGTTCTTCGGCTGCCCTGGCAAGTTCTTTCATTCTCGGCATCTGATCGTTCTGCAGGCCGTTCTTCATTTTGCAGACCTGTTCGGCCAGTTCGTCAAATCTATCCGGTTCGTTAAGGGCAGTCTCCAGAAAGAAACAGATAAAACCGATCTGAAAATCCATCTGGCTCCCAGATATATAAGCCGAAGCGGCAAAGGAATTGTCCTGAGAGAGCGCACGATCGCCAAGCATATAACCTGCAACTTCACTTGCCGCCATGTAAGTCTCGATCTTTGACACTATTTGTTGAGCCTTCTCCGGAGAGGGTTCGAGACAGAATTCGTCAAGAAGTTTGAAGAGATCGTCCGAGAGGGCGAAGTAATTCTCCAGTTCTTCCGGAAGGTCAACAGCCCCATCGAGAGGAATACCTTGATCATCAACCAGTTTCCCATCCTCTATTTGCCCGATCGAAGGAGTCTGCCCACCAAAAATCTCTTTGTGTACCCCCTCTCCTTGAAGCATAATCATCACGGTGAGAGTGTCGCCCGCTATGTTCGTATTCATTTCTAGCTGAAGGTTGTAAGTCTTATGACTGGCGTTTATAGACCAGCCGTCGTTGTATTCGCCCACATCCTCTTCTTCGATCTTCCAGCCGGCCTGTTTAAGGCTGGATAGGTACCATTCACCGACTTTCTCCGTCTTGTCGTTCGTGGAAATCACGGCATATATTGTTTGATCAAAAACTGGAGAAACGCTGGATACGATCGCTCCCGAATAGATAGGGAACACGGACCTATCTTGCGCAAGAATACAACTCACAAAAACCAGTGGAAAAAGAAGAAAACAAATACTCTTCAGCATATACCACACCCCCGAAAAAGAGACGGGTTGAAAATCGTCTGGAGTTTTTCTCAAGGTTTTTGGTGAACGAATAGAATATAGTCAAAACATGTTCGATACGATTCTTATTAGACTATTCAACTCGTTTAGACGATTATATAATGGCACTGAACCAAAACAGATCGATTTCAAGCATACGATCTATTGACTTGTGTATGGCAAAATGGAAGTCCTTATTCCTCAATTCTGGTCTCACTATTGTCCGTAGATTGGCTTCTCAGGACTGTACGATCAGATATTAGCATATCTATTTCATTCGCCCTTTTCTGCGTTGAATCCTCCGCACTCATCATAATCCCAACTGGAGACCACAATCATCTAGCTCACTGTCAGAGAGGTATAATCACGTTAACCTGTACCTTCTGAGCGTAACGACGTGGGTGTTGAGGTGAAACAATGGCGGATAGGAGCAAGAAACAATCTCGAACAGCAACTAAGAAGAACGCTCTTGACATAATCAACGGAAATGATGCTCTTCTTATACTGAAAGCTTTGGCCAACGAAGATCGAAGCATTGCAAAACGCATTGAACAGATCGCATTGGAATACCTGCGCGATGTAGATTTTGAGAAAATTGCTTCTCAAGTGTACTATGCGTTGGAAAGAATTGAAGTTGAGGATCTCTGGGACCAGTCAGGCAGAATGAGGGATGGGTATGTGGAACCATCAGAAAGAGCGTGGGAAATGTTTGAAGAGGCTTTAGAACCATTCACAAATGAGCTGAAAAAATATCTGGACCTTTCACTGGACAACGAGGCGAAGAATTACTGCATGGGTATCCTGAAAGGACTGCACCGATTCGACAAAGAATCAACATCCCAGTTCAAAGACTGGGTCGAAGATGCCCCAGATGAGTTTTTTGAAAGGATTCTGAATGACTGGAAGAAGGCCTGCAAAAAGCCTGAACATATACAGGAAATGGAAGACTTCATCGAACGGGGTTTGGGAAACTGACAGTTTGGACAAAGACGAACAAAGATTGGCAATATAAAAGGTGCACCTATCTCTTGATCTTGTCAACACGCTAATGTACGTGTAGTCGACCCCTCCTTTGAAAAAAAGTCTAGTTTGACTGTACTTGTTATAGAATCACAGTAGCAGATGGAGTCAAGCTATGCACCAGATACCTGAAAATAGCAGAAGGGGTGATCGTCATGTCCAGAATGGTTTTGATGCTCGCCGGTGTGATAGTTCTGGTTATGGCTCTGTTAGCTTCGCTCAACATAGCAACGGTTGTAGAGCCCGTTTGGCATGTAGTGCTCAAGTGGGTCGGCGGTGCCATCATGGTGCTTGTCGCCTACATGGACAAGGGCAAGAAAGCGTAGCTTAACTAAGACTATCGACGGCCCGGGGAGATTTCTCCGGGCCGTTTTTTAAGACACCTCCTCGATTTGAAAAATAAGGGCTTCTATCCCGGTATTTGTCATTCACGCCAGCTCGATTGGCTTATAAGTTCGGAAAAAATCGATTCCTGCCCCTTTCTTGAGGTACAATTCCAGTTTGCAAGCCAACGGGGCTTAGCTCTATGATATAAGAAGCATCGTTTTTCAGGAACATATTGATCTTTTTTTCACAAACTTTGTTGATTTTGGCGTTATAATTTACTTTAAAAGGAGGTGTTAGCAGTCAACGACCCCCGGCTAAAGCCGGGAGCTAGTAGCTCAGGTTGACTAGCCTAAGTGTTTCGGACACTGTTACCGGCAAATGTATAGGCACCGTAGGATGCCCTCCCAAGTCTTACGCTCTGCGGTTAGTGGTTAAACAGTTCTAATGGGTAGGAACAGTACTGCTAACGAGAAACTGTCGGATAACATTGGCGATGGGAGAATTACTCCGGAAGG
>JAEAMG010000078.1_pt1 | contig 146946 bp, 123 predicted proteins | sample 8958741 | NCBI WGS metagenome assembly JAEAMG01 (sample SAMN16933256, study PRJNA681125) | bioreactor sludge metagenome | isolation source: anaerobic bioreactor treating anionic surfactant - SDBS | place: India: Bengaluru | collected 2019-02-28 | reverse complement strand
GGCAGCTCGTCCGCGCGCGGCAACTTGTTCGTGCACCGCCATGCCGCCGACGTCTCCGTCGTCAGCGCCGGGCGCGATATCCGCTACAGCACCTTCTATGTGGCGGGACCGGGCAAGCTCAATGTGAGCGCCGGGCGCGACCTGTACATGGCCGACAAGGCGGAATTGCGCAGCCTCGGTTCCATCGTCAGTACCGGCGAACGCGGCAACGGTGCCGGCATCAGCGTGGCCGCCGGCGTGGGCCGCAATGGTCCCGACTATGCGGCCTTCGCGGCGCGCTACCTGGACCCGGCCAAGCTGGCCGACCCAGGCCAGCCGCTGGCCGACCAGGCCGGCAGCGCCGTGTATGTCTATGGCGGCAAGCTGACCCTGGCCGACTGGCTGCGCGGCCAGTTCGGCTACAAAGGCGACGAAGCGGGGGCTTCCGCCTTCCTCGGCACGAAGCAGGCGGACCTGGAAAAGGCCGGCCAGCAGACGGGCGGCGTGCGGCGCGACCTGGCGCGCGAATATGCACTGGTCAGTCAGTTGCACCTGGTGAACTGGCTGACGACGCGCTTTGGCGGCGACAGCGGCCTGGGCATCCGCTACGACCCGGCCACCGATGCGCGCAGCTTCTTTGCCGCCTTGCCGAAGGAACAGCAGCAGGTGTACCTGAGCAATGTCTACTTTGCCGAGCTGAAGGCGGCCGGGCGCGAATACAACGATCCGGACGGCATGCGCCGCGGCAGCTACCTGCGTGGCCGGGAGGCCATTGCCACCCTGTTCCCTTCCCAGGACAAGGCGGGCAAGAAGATCGATTACAAGGGCGACCTGACGATGTTCAGCAGCGCGCTGTACACGGTCAATGACTACGACGGCGTGTACACCAAGCGGCCGCTGGCGGGTGTGCGCTACCTGAGTCCGCAGGAGTGGGCCGAGGCGGGGCGTCCGACGGTCAGCGTGCCGCACGTGATCGTCAACGATGCGGGCATCCACACGGATGTCGGCGGCGATATCGGCATCACGGTGCCGGGCGGGCGCGCGCTGATCGGCGTCGATGGCGGCTATGCGCCGGGCGAAGGCTCGGGCGTGCTGACGCAGGGGGCGGGCGAGATTCAGATGTATGCGAAAGACAGCATCCTGCTGGGCCAGAGCCGCATCTTCACCACGTTCGGCGGCAACATCCTGGCCTGGTCGGCCACGGGCGACATCAATGCGGGCCGCGGCACCAAGTCCACCGTCGTCTACACGCCGCAGCGCCGCACCTACGACAGCATCGGTCTGGTCAGCCTCTCGCCGAGCACGCCGAGCACGGGCGCCGGCATCGCCACCCTGAACCCGATCCCGGAGGTGCCGCCTGGCGACATCGACCTGATCGCCCCGCTGGGCAGCATCGACGCCGGCGAGGCGGGCATCCGCGTTTCGGGCAACGTCAACCTGGCCGCGCTGCAGGTGGTGAATGCGGAAAACATCCAGGTGCAGGGCAAGTCGACGGGCATGCCGGCCATTGCCGCAGTGAACGTGGGTGCGCTCAGCAATGCCAGCGCGGCCGCCTCGCAAGCCGTGACTGCGGCGCAGGACGTGCTGCAGCGCGAACGGGCCGCCACGCGCCAGGCGCAGCCTTCGCTGTTCACCGTGAAGGTGCTGGGCTTTGGCAACGAGCAGGCGGACGAGGGCGGTGTCGGCAAGCACCAGGGCGGTGAGCCGCAGGCGTCCAGCTACCAGCCGGCCGGCGTGGTGCAGGTGCTGGGCGCGGGACCGTTGACGGCGCCGCAGTTGCAGGCGCTCACGCCGAACGAGCGTCGCGGCTTGCAGCCGTGACCGCTGTACGCGCTTGACGGCAGGCCATTCCGGCCGCAGCGCCAGCGTCGTGGCCGGAGTTTTATGAACATTTGATGACAAACGTCAGTTCGTGCGTGCGGCGTTCGTCTAGGTACTGTCTTGCCGAGCATAGCGTTCGGCGCCGCGATACCGGGTAGGGCAACCGTTTGATTTTGAGGTGAATGGAATATGCGTGAGATGAAGAAACGAGGTAACGGCGCGCCGCAGGCGCCCGCGACCGCCTTGAGCCTGCTGTGCCTGGCCATGCTGGCGCTGCCCGGCATGGCGCACGCCCAGGACGCCGTCCCGGCGGCCGCCCCCGTGGCCGCGCCGGAACGGCAAGTGACGATCGAGGAATACCTGGTGCGCGGCAATACCGTGCTCGATGCGCGTGCCATCGAAGAGGCCGTCACGCCCTTCCTGGGACCGGGCCGCACCCTGAAGGATGTGGAAGGGGCACGCGACGCCTTGGTCGCCGCCTATCAGGCGCGGGGCTACCAGTCCGTCTATGTCGACTTGCCCGAGCAGCAGGTGGAGCAGGGCGTGGTGGTGCTGCAGGTCAGTGAAACCAAGGTGGGCCGCTTGCGCGTGGTCGGTGCGCAGTACAACTCGCCGCTCGACGTGCGCCAGCAAGTGCCGGCACTGACGGAGGGCAAGGTGCCTGACTTTACCCAGGCGCAAGTGGAACTGACGGCCCTGAACCGCGGTCCCAAGCGTCAGGTGATGCCGCTGGTCAAGCAGGGCAGCCTGCCCGGCACCATGGACGTGGACTTGAAAGTGGACGACAGCAGCCCATGGCGCGCCAGCGTCGGCCTGAACAACGATTACAGCGCCGATACGAAGAAATTGCGTACCAGTATGTCGCTGGGTCACGACAACCTGTGGCAGATGGGGCATAGCGCCACCCTCAGCTTTTTCGGCACGCCGGGCGACCTGAACCAGACCAAGGTGTGGTCCGCCTCGTACGTGGCACCGATCGGCACGCAGGGCTGGAGCGTGGAAGCGACCGGCTACCAGTCGAACAGCAACGTCGCCAGCACGGGTGGCACCAGCGTGCTGGGCAAGGGCCACGCGCTGGGCATGAAAGTCAACTACACGGTGCCCAACAGCGGCATCTGGTGGCACAGCTTTTCTGCCGGTATCGATTTCAAGGATAACCAGGAAGCGCTCAAGCTCAATGGCACGGGCAGCAATATTCCGCTCAAGTACGTGCCCCTGAGCGTGTCGTATAACGGCTTTGCGCAGACGGAGACGGCGACGTATGGCCTGGGCCTGTCGCTGGTGGCCGGCACGCGCGCCTCGTTCGGCTATGGCAGCGACAGCGCCGCCTACGACAACAAGCGCTACAAGGCTACACCCAGCTTCCTCGTCCTGAAGGGCGACGCCAACGCCACCTATACCCTGGGCAGCGGCGCGCAGCTGTACGGCAAGCTGGCGGGCCAGCTGGCCGATGCGGCGCTGGTGTCGGGCGAACAGATGGCCGCCGGCGGCGCCAATTCCGTGCGCGGCTACCTGTCGGCCGAAGCGACGGGCGACTATGGCGTGTCCGGCACGCTCGAATGGCGCACGCCCCAGCTGACGTATTTCAGCCGCCTGGAAAACTGGCGCTTGTTTGCCTTTGCCGATGGCGCGCGCCTGCGCCTGCGCGATCCGATGATCGAGCAGAAAGACCTGTTCGGCCTGGCCTCCGTGGGCGTGGGCAGCAGCTTCCAGTTCCTGCGCTACCTGAATGGCCGCATCGACTTTTCGTATCCGCTGCGCGATGGCCCGCGCACGCACAAACACGTGCGCCGCATCAATTTCAACCTGTCGGCCAGCTACTGACGGGCCAGCTCAACAGCACTGTACTTTTTTAGACTTTTCTTCGGAGAATTACTGTCATGCAACGTCTTCTTTTCTTGCTCACGATCCTGGGTACGCTCGTTCCCGGCCTGGCGCACGCCTGGTGGCAGCCCGACTGGGCTTACCGCAAACCCGTCACCGTCGATGCCGGCCCGAAGGCCGGCGCCGTGGGCGGCGATCCCGGCCGCATTCCCGTGCTGCTGCGCTTGCATTCGGGTAATTTCAACTTCGAAGGCGTCAGCGACAGCGGCGCCGACCTGCGCTTCGTGGCGGGCGACGATAAAACGGTGCTGAACCACCAGATCGAGCAATTCAACCCGCTGCTGGGCATCGCCCTGATCTGGGTCGACGTGCCGGCGCTGACGGCCGGTACGCCGCAAAAATTGTGGATGTACTACGGCAATCCGAAGGCGCCCGCGTCCGGCAACGGCCAGCGCACCTTCGACCCCGACTACAGCCTGGTGTACCACTTCGCCGAACCGGGCGTGCCCTCGCGCGACAGCACCGCCTACGGCAACCATGCCCAGACGGCCGTGCCGGCGCTCGACGGTTCCGTCATCGGTGCCGGTGCCCGCCTGGGCAGCGCGCCCCTGATGCTGCCCGCCTCGCCTTCGCTGGCGCTGGCCGCCGCTGCGCCATTTACCTTCTCTGCCTGGGTACGCCCGGACAGCCTGGGCGCGCAGCAAGTGCTGTATGCACGCCGCGACGGCGCCAATGAATTGCTGATCGGTATAGACCAGGGCGTGCCGTTCGTGCAGGTGAATGGCCAGCGCAGCAAGCCGGGCCAACCGATCCAGGCCGCGCAATGGTCGCACCTGGCCGTGAAGGCCGACAAAGCCAACGTGGCCCTGTATGTGGGCGGCCGCCCAGCCGTCTCGCTGGCTACCGCCCTGCCAGCCTTTACGACTGCCGCCTCGGTGGGCGCCGATACGCCGCCGGTCGCCTCTGGTGCCGCCACCCTGGCCAACTTCACGGGCGCCATCGACGAGCTGCGCCTGTCGCGCACGGCCCGTCCCGATGCGCTGCTGCTGGCCGATGCCGTTTCGCAAGGTTCCGAATCGCGCCTGGCCGTGTTTGGCGCCGATGAACAGCAGGCCGGCAAAAGCCATTTCGGCTTCATCATCGCCGCCATGCCGCTCGACGCCTGGATCGTCGTCGGCTTGCTGGGCCTGATGATGGCCTTGTCGTGGATCATCATGATCGGCAAGGGCCGCAGCTATGGCGCCATCGCGCGCGCCAATGCGCAATTCATGCAAGCCTTCCACGAAGCGGCCGGCGCGCCGCTCGATCACCTGGCGCGCAACGGCAAGCTGAGCGCCTCCGTGAAGACCGATTCTTCGCTGTGGCGTTTGTATGACGTGGCCATCGACGAGATGCGCCGCCGCCACGACCGTGGCTACGACCTGAACGCCGTCTCGAACGCCACCATCGGCGCCATCCGCGCCGCCATGGATGGCGTGATGGTGCGCGAAAGCGAACGCATGTCGAAACGCATGATCTGGCTCTCGACCACCATCGAAGGCGCGCCGTATGTCGGCCTGTTCGGCACCGTGATCGGCATCATGCTGGTGTTCGTCGTGGCGGCCATGGCCGGCGCCGTGGACATCAACTCGGTGGCGCCGGGCATGGCGGCAGCATTGCTGTGTACGGCTGCCGGCCTGGGCGTGGCGATTCCCGCGCTGTTCGGCTACAACTGGCTGTCCTCGCGTTCCGACGCCATCGTCGCCGATATGGCTGTCTTCGTCGACGAATTCGCCACGCGCCTGGCTGAAGAGCAGGGCGATGGACGGCAGATGCGTCCCGTGCTGCAACAGGCGTGAGGGGCATATAACCATGGCCACCTCCGCCAAGTTTACCCCCCGCAAGCGTAGCGGCGGCATCAACATCACGCCCTTCGTCGACGTGCTGCTGGTGGTGCTGGTGATCTTCATTTTGACCAGCAACGCCAGCATTCCCGGCATCAAGGTCGACCTGCCCAAGGCCAGTTCGGCCATGGCGCTGGAAAAACCGAAGACCAAGGCCATCACCATCGACAACGCGGGCCAGATCTTCCTCGATGCCTATCCCGTCACCCTGCCCGAGCTGGAAGAGCGTTTGCGCACGGAAAAGGCCTTGACGCCCGACTTTCCCGTGATCGTGCGCGGCGATGCCGCCGTGCAGTACGCGAAAGTGGTTGAAGTGCTCGACTTGCTGCGCCGCATCGACCTGAACCAGGTGGGCCTGGTGACCGGCAAGCCGGCATGAGGAGCGCAAGGTGAAGCGTGACGACATGATGAAGACGGCCGCCTCGGAAGCGTCGGGCGCGGCGCAGTGGTGGCGCCGCTGGGGCGGCGTGGCCGGCGGCGCGCTGCTGGCCGGTGCGCTGGCCGCGCTGGTCTGGTATTTGCTGTCCGACACGGCGGCTACCAAGCGCGAAGTGGCGGCGCCGCCGATGCTGATGCTGCCACCGCCGCCACCGCCGCCGCCGGAACCGGAAAAACTGCCGGAACCGACGCCCGACAAGGTGGTGCCGGAAGTGTCGGAGCCGGAACCGACGCCGGCCGACAAGCCCATGGATGACGCGCCGGAAAGTCCGTCGCCGGACAAGGGCGACCCGGTCACCATCGACGGCGCGGCGCAGGCCGGCAGCGACGCCTTCGGCATCCAGGCCGGACGCGGCGGCGGCATGAGCGGCAGCGGCGGTGGCGGCGGCCTCGGTGCGGGATCGTATGGCCGCTATGTGGCCAATGCCTTGCAGATGGCGTTCGCCCGCGACCCGCGCACGCGCCAGCTGGCATTCGCCGACATCCGCGTCGACCTGTGGCTCGATGCGGAAGGCCGGACGTCGAAGGTCCACCTTGTGCAAGGCACGGGCAATGCGCAGACGGATGAGCAGGTGCTGGCCATGGTGCGCGAATTCCGCGCCGATGAGCGGCCGCCGGCGTCCCTGCGTTTCCCGGCTCGTGTATCCATTAAAGGCCGCCGGCCGTGAACACCCGACCAAACCTGCTGCGCGTTGTGATTTGCGGCCTGCGATGCTCACTGTGCATGCGCACAGCTGCGCTTCTCAGCCACAACTCACTGCCGCTCGCGACGGTTTTGTCAGGCGTTCTTTACGACATTCATATTAATTTTTACCGAAAGAAGCGATGAACCTCATATTTTCTTCCCCACAGCGCCTGCGTCGCCTTCCGCTGGCGTTCGCTGCCCTGGCCCTGAGCATGGCGGCCGGCGCGGTGCAAGCCCAGGCCGCAGCACCGGCCGACAGCACCATGGTCAAACTGATCCGTGGCCTGATCCAGAGCGGCGCCCTGAACAAGGATGCCGGCGAAGCGCTGCTGGCGCAGGCGCAGAGCGAAGCGCTGGCCGCGGCGCAAGCGCGTCCGGCCGCGGCACCGGCCGCCCTGGCGCAGGTACAGCCAGGCGACGTGCGCGTGCCGTATCTTTCACAAACCGTACGCGAGCAGATCCGCGACGAGATCAAGGGCCAGGTCATGGCCGAAGCGAAGGCGGGCGGCTGGGCGGCGCCGAATGAAACGCCGGCCTGGACCAAGCGCATCCGCGTCGAAGGCGATGTGCGCGCGCGTTACGAATCGCGCTACTACGACATGGCCAACAGCAATATCGAGATCGACTGGCGCTCGCTCAACAGCGGCAGCGGCTACGACGTCAATTCGAACACCAACCTGGCACTGCCGGCGCTGCTCAACACGCGCGAAGACCGCAAGCATTTGCTGCGTGCGCGTGCCCGCCTGGGTATCCTGGCCGACATTTCCGACAGCACGCAAGCGGGCATCCGCCTGGCCAGCGGCAATGACGACAGCCCCGTGTCCACCACGCAAACCCTGGGTGGCGGCCTGGGCAAGAAAAACATCTGGCTGGACCAGGCCTGGCTGTCGTACCAGCCCGCTTCCTGGCTGAAACTGACGGCGGGCCGCTTCGATAACCCGTTCGTGTCCGGCGATGAACTGTTTTCCAGCGAACTCAATTTTGACGGCATCGCCGCCAAGCTGCAGCAGCCGGTGGGCGCGAACAAGGACGTTACCGTGTTCGGCACGCTGGGCCTGATTCCGCTCGAGTATTCGTCCGACAATGCGCCTAGCCGCAGCCAGGCAAAAATGTCCAGCGAAAACAAATGGCTGCTTGGTGCGCAGGTGGGTGCCTCGTGGAAAATCAATAGCGACCATCAGTTGCGCGGCGCCCTGGCCTACTACAACTTCCGCAACATCAGCGGCGAATATTCGCAGCCGTGTGCGCTGTACGCGGGTGCCGATGGCTGCAGCACGGACTGGTCGCGTCCATCAAGCATGCAAAAGGGCAATAGCTTGATGCTGCTGCGCAATATCGCGCTGAACCCGCTCGACCCGGCGAATACGCCGCAGCCGCAATTCGTGGGGCTGGCTTCGAAATTCCGCCTGGCCAATATCAATGCGCGCTGGGACAGCAAGGTGGCCGGCGGCACGGACTTGCGCATCGAAGGCGATTATGTGCGCAACATGGCCTACGACAAGAGTGAAATGTGGGCGCGCGCCAAGGGCGGCATCATGAACAACTTCGGCGGCACGGGCGGCGTCTCGCAAGCCGATTTCAGGAGCGGCGGCAATGCCTACATGCTGCAGGCGACCCTGGGCAAGGCGAACACGCAAGCGCGCGGCGACTGGAACGTGCTGCTCGGCTACAAGCGCATCGAACCGGACGCCTTGCCTGACGCCTACAACGATTCCACCTTCCACCTGGGCGGCACGAATGCGCGCGGGTATTACTTGGGCGGCGCGTATGCGCTCGACAAGAATACGTGGTTGAACGGCCGCTGGACGTCGAGCCGCGAAGTGTTCGGTTCGGCGCTGTCGATCGACACCCTGCAAATCGAATTGAACGCGCGTTTTTAAGGAGCCATGATGTTGATATCCAACAAAATGCGCCTGCCTTTATTGCTGTTGAGCTTGCTGGCCGCCAGCACCGCCCAGGCGCAGGGACAAAAGGGGCAAAGCATGGAAGAGCGCCTGCGTGCCGAATTGCGCAATGTCACGGCGCAATTGCAGCAGACGCGTGGTGAGCTGGAAGTGCTGAAAGCCAAGGGTGGGCCTGCCGCCAAGGCCGCGCCCGCTGCTGCCGCTGGGCCTGCCAGCGATGGCTTGAAAAGGGAGCTGGCCCGCAGCCAGTCGCAGCTGGCGCAGGAGCGCGCGCAACGGGAAAAACTGGGCGAGCAGCAACAGCGCAGCGCCGCCGCCGCGCAAGAGGCAACGGCCAACCTGGCGCAATTGCGCCAGGCCAGCGAGCAGCTGGCCGCCACGGGCAAGCAGATCGAAGCGGAGCGTGCGCGCCTCGACGGCGAAGTGGCGTCGCAGCGCGGCGCCCTGGCGCGCTGCGAAAGCAAGAATGCCCAGCTGTATGCGGCCGGGCAGGAAATCCTGCAAGCGTATGAGGGCCTCAATGTGCTGGACGTCATGCAAGCGCGCCAGCCATTCGCCGCGCAAAGCCGCGTCAAGCTCGAGCAAATCGCCCAGCAGTATGGCGACCAGTTGTACCAGGGTCGCTTTGATGCGCGTCAGACGGAAACGCCGGCCGCGCCCGCAGCAGCCCCCCAATAGTTTTATTTTCTTGAAATGAATGGAATGACGATGGAACACACCAACACCAACTTGCTGACCACCCTGAATGCGGAACAAACGGCCGAGGCCATCAAGGCGGCCGGCTGCGCCGTGACGAGCATCGAACACGACGGCGTTGTGCGCCTGCACAGTGCCAGCCATGGCATCGGCTTTCAAGTGCTGTGGGGCAATGAAACGGCGCCTGGCCAGTATGCGGACCTGACCCTGAGCTGCCCGCTGCGCGTGCAGGGCGGCGATTTGCCGGCCGGCTTGCTGGCCGAATGGCACCGCAGCAAGCGTTTTGCCCGCGTGGCCCAGCATGGCGATTTCGTCGTGCTGGAAATGGATGTGCTGGTCGCCGGTGGCGTCAGCCGCGAATACCTGAATATCAATCTGCAACTGTGGACGCAGATGATGGGCCAGTTCTTCTTGTTTTTGCGCAACTTTACGCCAGCCGATACGAGCACGGCACCGGTAGTCGAGGCCGCCAGTGTGGCGGAAGAAGAAACTGTGCCGGCCTGACAAGAGCCGTCCACGGGCGGCAAAGATGGCCGGTGACGTGCCACTTTTGCCGCTTGCGGGCCCCAAGTGTCGTATTAAATACTTATTTTTTAGGCATCGCGCATTAAAACTGTTCAAAGAGCGTGTGTGAATCAAGCCAGCAACGCCTGTATGGCGGATAATATTGCCTGTTGCCGATTTGGATACGACCTTTACACAAAAATGCGCCCCATGGATTTTACCCGCGACGAAACCAGTGAAACCCCAGTTGCCCCGGCCAGCGCGCCGGGAGCGCCTTTGCCGTATGCCGTGGCCACCTGGCTGCAGCGGGTGGAGGCTGCCGCCCATCCGAAGGCCGTGCTGAGCATTGCCGAACCAGACCCCAAACTCAACCAGCATCGATTGATCTACGTGCTGGCGCCCACCAGCGGTGGCCGCCACGTGGCCCTGTGCCTGTACAAGGCGCGGCTGCGGCCGAATGGGGACGTGGCGGCCGCTTCTCCCATCAGCGAAATCTTTTCCCTGCTGTCGGCGCCGCCCACGTTTTTGACGCCGGCCGACGAAGACCTCGTGCGTTTCTTCGTGGCCATGCGCAGCGGGCAGAATTCGCAGACGGGCAGCGCCACGGAGCCGAAGGGCAAGGTGGGCGCGGCCCTGCTGAAAATGCTGGCCGAGCAAGATAAACTGTTGTGGGCCAATTCCTGGGCAGACGTCGGCAATGGCCTCGTGTACCCGTTGAAGGAAGGTCCCGTGCGTCCCGCGCGCCTGTTCTGGCGCGACGAAGGCAAGACCATGCGCCTGGGCTGGCAAGTGGACCCGCCGGAAGGTGCGAAGCACCATGGCGCCGACCAGATCGACTACATGCTGCCCACCGATCCGCCGTGGTACATCGACAATCTGTCGTGCGGCGTGCTGGAACTGAATCAGGGCGGCTCCGACATTTCCCTCGCCGATCTGCAGGCGCTGGTGGCACAGGCGCCGCCCTTGAATGCGAACGACAAGGTCCGCGTGTCGCAACTGCTGCTGGCGCAAGGCTTGCAGCATTTGATGCCGCTGCCGCAACCGTTGCCGCAGCGCTTGCGCAAGGACGTGCCGGCGCAACCGGTCTTGCTGCTCGACAGCGCTCTGCTGGCCGATGGCAGCGCGCAGCGCTGGAGCGATTTCGCCGTGCTGTCCTACGACTACGACGGCGAGCGCGTCGCGTTCGACCCGTCGCAGCGCGTGGTGCGGCAAGTGGGCGAGGTGACGGAAATTATCCAGAGAAATACGCTCGATGAAGCGCGCGCGCTGGCCACCCTGGCCGAGCTGCAATTCAAGAAGCCGGGCTCGGCCCCCTTGAGCGGTTTGAAGGGTGCCTTGCAACTGCCTTCCCAGGCGGAATGGCTGCGTTTTGCCGAGTCCGGCATCGACGCCTTGCGCAAGCAGGGCTGGATCGTGGAAAAGACGGCCAAGTACCGCTACGACGTGAGCGAAGCCGGTGACTGGTACGCGGAGATCGACGACCAGGACCCGGACAGCGGCAACGCCTGGTTCGAGCTGGAACTGGGCATCGTCGTGAATCACGAAAGAGTGCCGCTGCTGCCCGTGCTGGTGCAGCTGATCCGCAACGCGCCCAACGATTTCAACCCGAAAGTCATCGAAGCGCATGCCGACGCTGACCAGATGCTGGCGACCTTGCCGGACGGCACGCGCGTCGCGCTGCCGTGGGGCCGGGTGCGCCCCATCCTCAACACGCTGGGGGAACTGTACTTCAGCGACAAGATCAAACATGCGGTGCGCATGTCGACCCTCGATGCGGCGCGCCTGGAAGAGCTGGCGCGGGGGCTGGAACTGCGCTGGACGGGCGGCGAGCAATTGCGCGCCATGGGCCGCAAGCTGAGCCAGTTTGGTTCCGTGCAAAAAGTGGCGGCGCCAGCCGGGCTGCAGGCCACCCTGCGCGATTACCAGGCCGATGGCCTGGCGTGGATGCAATTCCTGCGCGACCATGACCTGGCCGGTATTTTGGCCGATGACATGGGTCTCGGCAAGACCGTGCAAACCCTGGCGCATATCCTGGTGGAAAAGGAAGCGGGACGCCTCACGCATCCGGCGCTCGTGATTGCACCGACGAGTTTGATGGGCAACTGGCAGGACGAGGCGGCCAAGTTTGCGCCCAGCCTGAAAGTGTTGCTGCTGCAGGGCAAGGACCGCGCCCAGCAATTCGACCAGATCGACCAATGCGACCTGGTGCTGACTACCTATGCGCTGTTGCCGCGCGACGAGGAAACCTTGCGCGAGCATGATTTCCACCTGGTCATCCTCGACGAATCGCACTACATCAAGAATACGCGCAGCAAGGCGGCGCAAAGCGCGGGCCTGCTGCGCGCGCGCCACCGCCTGTGCCTGTCCGGCACGCCGCTGGAAAACCACCTGGGCGAACTGTGGTCGCAATTTCACTTCCTGCTGCCGGGCTTGCTGGGCGACGAGAAGACGTTCAATACCCAGTTCCGCCATCCGATCGAGCGCCAGGACGATCCGCTGCGCCGCATGCTGCTGAACCGCCGTATCAAACCGTTCCTGCTGCGCCGCACGAAGGACAATGTGGCCAAGGAACTGCCGCCGAAGACGGAAATGGTGCGCAAGGTGGAGCTGACGGGGCCGCAGCGCGACCTGTATGAAACCGTGCGTCTGGCGATGGATCAAAAAGTACGCGAAGAAATCGACAAGAAGGGCGTGGCGCGCAGCCAGATCGTCATCCTCGAAGCGCTGCTGAAACTGCGGCAAGTCTGCTGCGACCCGCGCCTGGTGAAATCCTTGCCGGCGAAGAAGCAGTCGGCCGGTTCGGCCAAGCTGCTCGACCTGATGCAGATGGTGGAAGACTTGCTCGACGAAGGGCGCAAGATCCTCGTCTTCTCGCAATTTACCAGCATGCTGGAATTGATCGAGGAAGAGCTCGAATCGCGCGACATTCCCTATGCCTTGCTGACGGGCGAGACGAAGGACCGGGGCGCGCAAGTGGCGGCCTTCCAGCAGGGCGCCGTGCCCATCTTCCTGATCAGCCTGAAGGCGGGCGGCGTGGGCCTGAACCTGACAGCCGCCGACACGGTCATCCACTACGATCCGTGGTGGAATCCGGCGGCGGAAAACCAGGCCACGGACCGCGCCTGGCGCATCGGCCAGGACAAGCCCGTGTTCGTCTATAAATTGATCGCGAAGGGCACGCTGGAAGAAAAAATCCAGTTGCTGCAGCAAAAGAAATCGGAGCTGGCGCAATCGATCCTGGCCGAAGGTGAAGCGCAGAAGATGGCCCTCACGCAGGAAGACTTGCAGCAGATTTTCGCCCCACTCGAAGATTAAAGGGGCCGCTGGCCCTATACTTGGCGCTTCTTTCTCGCCAGGTATAAAGCATGCTGCCCTTTCTCATCCTGCTGCTTGCCGGCGCCATCCTGATGGCGCTGCGTTTCGTCCAGTTGCGCCGCGCCCTGCTGCGCGCGCGGGCGGGCGAAGCGCAGTTCCGCCTGCTGGCCGAACACGGCCGCGACGCGGCCTTCCTGCTCGACGCCACCACCCTCGAATTACTCTACATCAGCCCCGCCGCGCAGCGCCTGACGGGCCATGACTTGCCCGCCTTGCAGAGCCACGCGGCGCGCCTGGCGCAAGACCTGCCGGCCCGCTTGCAGCGCTGGCGCGCTGGCGACGCCAGCCGCTTGTCCCTGCTGCGCGAAGTGGAACTGCCGCATGCCGACGGGCATCTACTGGCGCTGGAAATCAGCTCGACCATCGTGCCCGCCGTACCGGGGCGGGGCGAAACCGTCGTGGGCACGCTGCGCGATGTCAGCGAGATCCAGGCGCAGGAAGCGGAACGGGAAAAGGAGCAAAAGCGCTTCGCCTCGATGCTGTCGCATGAGTTCCGCACGCCGCTGGCCACCATCGACGGCGCCATCCAGCGCCTCGTCTCGACGTCGAAAGACGCCGACGAGGCCACGCGCAAGCGCTATGTGAAAATCCAGACGGCCGTCGACCGTTTGTTAGCCATGATCGACGACTATCTGTCGCCCGAACGCATGGCGGCGCTGGGCCGCGAGCGGGCCGCCGACGGCATCGCGCCGCTGGCCTTGCTGCAGCAGGCGGCCGCCACCGTGCCCGCCAGCCACCGCGTGCAGCTGGAACTGGACGAGGACTTGCCGGCCAGACTGCGCTGCGACGTGCCCGGCATGGCTCTGTGCCTGAAAATTCTGCTGGACAATGCCGTCAAATTCAGCCCGCCTGCGAGCAGCATCACCGTGTCGGCCAGGCTGGTGCCCGAGGGCGGTGTGGCACTGTGCGTGCGCGATGCGGGGCCAGGCTTGCGGGAAGAAGAACTGGCGCAGCTGTTCGAAAAAGGCAGCCGTGGAAGCCATGCCACGCATACCGGTGCGGGCCTGGGCCTGTACATGGCGCGCGCCGTAGTGGACGTGCATGGGGGGAGTTTGCAGGGGCATAATCTGCCCGAAGGCGGGGCGCTTTTCCGCATTTGGCTGCCGCTTCCTGTCTAGACAAGGAAAAGCCTTGCTTCCGCTGAAGGCAACCGTGATAATTCCTTGACGTAAACCTATTGTGCCGTCCATCATGGTGCAGAAGTGAATGGCATGGTTTGCCCACGGTAGCTCACTAACGGAAGAATGGCGTTGCAATGACGAAAATACTGATCGTCGAAGACAATCTGGACTACGCCGAAGACATGGCGGAGTTTCTCGTTGAGCTCGAACATGAAGTCCATATCACCAGTTCCGCTGGCGGGATGTGGACGGCGTTGAGCCATGGCAATGTCGGCGTGGTGGTGCTGGACCTGGGCTTGCCTGACGAGGACGGCTTCAACGTCATCCCCCGCATGCGCCAGCTGTATCCGCAAATTGGCGTGCTGGTGCTGACGGGGCGTGTCGCTTTCGACAGCCGCATCCTGGGCTTGCGCCTGGGTGCCGACCACTATCTGACCAAGCCGATCAAGTTTCCCGAACTGGCCGCCCACATCGAGGCGCTCGACCGCCGCGTCGGCCCGCAAGACCCCGTGCCTGAGCCGGGCAAGTGGACCTTGAAAGTGAGCGCGCGCCAACTTGAGCTGATGGGCGCCGTCATCGCCCTGACGGAAAAAGAATTCAATTTCCTGCACTTGCTCACCATCAACACCCGCCCCGTGCCGCGCGACGTCATTGTGGCCGGCATGGGTGGCGAAGATCCCGATGCGGGCCGCCGGGTCGACATGCTCGTGTACCGCCTGCGCAAGAAAGCCAAGACGGGCCTGGGCCAGGACTTGCCGCTGCGCAGCGCGTATGGCGAGGGCTACAGCCTGTCGGCCAGTTTTAATCTGTCCTGATAGTCCCTAGTGCACCACCCGCAAGCGGGCGGCGGCATAAAAGGGACAGAGTCCATCGCTTTTCCCGATATTTTCAATAAAACAGGGTCAGAGTCGTGTCTGGCGCGCCAGAGTGTGTAAAATCAAGGCCTTAGCCTATATTTACCGACTCTGCCATGGCCCGTTTACCCCGTCTCATCATTCCCGCATTGCCCCATTACGTGATCCAGCGCGGCAGCAACCGCCAGCCGGTGTTCCAGGACGCGGCTGACTACGCGCAATGCCTGTCCTGGCTGAAAACGGGCGCGAAAATGTTCAAGGTGGCCATTCACGCCTATGTTTTATTGCCTGATCAGCTACATTTACTGGCTACGCCAGCCGACGCGACGGGCCTGGGGCAGCTGATGCAGTGGCTGGGACGCTATTACGTGCCGTATTTCAATCAGAAATACGGCCGCGAAGGTGCTTTGTGGCAGGGACGCTACAAAACCTCTGTCATCGATGCCGACAATTTCTTCCTGACTTGCTGCCGCTACCTGGAATGCGTGCCCGTGCAAACGGGCCTGGTAGCCCAGGCGCTGGACCATGCGTGGTCCAGCTATGCCCACCATGCGGGTGTGCGTCCCGATCCCCTCATCACCGACCACGCGCTGTACTGGGCGCTGGGCAATACGCCGTTCGACCGCGAGGCCGCCTATCTGCGCCTGTTCGAGCAAGGCCTGGGCAGCAGCCAGGTAAACACCCTGGAACAGGCTGTATTGAAGGGCTGGCCGCTGGGCTCCGACGCTTTCAAACAGGCGCTGGAGCAGAAAATGCAGCGGCAAGTGCTGCCTGCCAAGCGGGGCCGTCCCCGCAAAATCGCGGCCGCAACGGGTGCCAATTGAAAAGCATTCGCATTTAAAACAAAAGTGGTTTCTTTCTGATGTTTTATTGAAATTGGTTCGACTGCGTCCCTATTAAATTTTTAGAGCGGCAGAATCAAATTTAATTCGACTCCGACCCTAATTGTTGTAGTTGAGTTTTTTGTTGCGTTGCACTACTCTAGGTTTTCGATACTCATATGCAGCGGAGAAGCCCATGAAAGCGCAAGGCCTGTACGACCCAGCCAATGAACACGATGCCTGCGGCGTCGGTTTCGTCGCCCATATCAAGGGCAACAAGACCCATTCGATCGTCGAACAGGGTTTGCTGATTCTGAAAAACCTCGATCACCGGGGCGCCGTGGGCGCCGATGCGCTGATGGGCGATGGCGCCGGCATCCTGATTCAGATTCCCGACCAGTACTACCGCGAAGAAATGGCCAAGCAGGGCGTGGAATTGCCGCCGCCTGGCGAATACGGCGTGGGCATGGTCTTCTTGCCGAAGGAACACGCGTCGCGCATCGCTTGCGAACAGGAAATCGAACGCGCCGTGCGCATCGAGGGACAAGTCGTGCTGGGCTGGCGCAACGTGCCCATCGATACGGATATGCCGATGTCGCCCACCGTGCGCGCCAAGGAACCGGTCATCCGCCAGATCTTCATCGGCCGCGGCCCGGACATCATGGTCACCGATGCGCTCGAGCGCAAACTGTATGTGATCCGCAAATCGTCGGGCCACGCCATCCAGGCGTTGAAGCTGCTGCACGGCAAGGAATTCTTCGTGCCGTCGATGTCGGCGCGCACGATTGTGTATAAAGGCTTGCTGCTGGCCGACCAGGTGGGCGTGTATTACAAGGACTTGCAGGATGCGCGCTGCATCTCGGCCCTGGCCCTGGTGCACCAGCGTTTCTCGACGAATACCTTCCCCGAATGGCCGCTGGCCCACCCCTACCGTTTGATCGCGCACAATGGCGAGATCAACACCGTCAAAGGCAACTTCAACTGGATGCGCGCGCGCGAAGGCGTGATGAAGTCGGCCGTGCTGGGCGACGACCTGCAGAAACTCTTTCCGCTGATCTATGAAGGCCAGTCCGACACGGCGTGCTTCGACAATGCGCTGGAACTGCTGTTGATGGCCGGTTATCCGATCGCCCAGGCGATGATGATGATGATTCCGGAAGCGTGGGAAAACCACACGACGATGGACGACAACCGCCGCGCCTTCTATGAATACCACGCGGCCATGATGGAACCGTGGGATGGCCCCGCCGCCATGGCGTTTACGGATGGCCGCCATATCGGCGGCACGCTGGACCGCAATGGCTTGCGTCCGGCCCGTTATATCGTCACGGACGACGACCTGGTGGTGATGGCGTCGGAATCGGGTGTGCTGCCGATCCCGGAATCGAAAATCATCCAGAAATGGCGCTTGCAGCCTGGCAAAATGTTCCTGATCGACCTGGAAGCGGGCCGCATCATCGACGACCAGGAACTGAAAAACACCTACGCCAACGCCAAGCCATATAAAGCGTGGATCAACTCGGTGCGCATCAAGCTCGACGAGATCAAGCTGGCCGATGGCCAGGCGAAACACGACCGTGCCCAGGGCGAAAAAGAGCAGCCATCGCTGCTCGACCGCCAGCAGGCGTTTGGCTACACGCAGGAAGACTTGAAATTCCTCATGGCGCCGATGGCCGTGGCCGGCGAGGAGGCGACGGGGTCGATGGGCAATGACTCGCCGCTGGCCGTCATGTCGAACAAATTGAAGCCGCTGTATAACTACTTCAAGCAACTGTTCGCGCAAGTGACGAATCCGCCGATCGACCCGATCCGCGAAGCGATGGTGATGTCGCTGGTGTCGTTCATCGGCCCGAAACCGAACTTGCTCGATACCAACAACGTCAACCCGCCGATGCGCCTGGAAGTGGCGCAGCCCGTGCTGGGCTTTGACGACATGGCGCGTCTGCGCAACATCAGCGCCCACACGGGCGGCAAGTTCAAGTCATACGAGCTGGACATCTGCTACCCGCTGGCCTGGGGCAAGGAAGGCGTGGAAGCGTGCCTTGCGTCGCTGTGCGCGGAAGCCGTCGATGCCGTCAAATCCGGCCACAACATCCTGATCGTCTCGGACCGCGCCATTTGCGCCGACCAGGTGGCGATCCCCGCGCTGCTGGCCACCTCGACCGTGCACCAGCACCTGGTGAGCAAGGGCTTGCGCGCCTCCACCGGCCTCGTCGTGGAAACGGGCTCGGCCCGCGAAACGCACCACTTCGCCCTGCTCGCTGGCTATGGCGCAGAAGCCGTCCACCCGTACCTGGCCATGGAAACCCTGGCCGAGATGGCGCACGGCTTGCCTGGCGATTTGTCGGCCGAGAAAGCCATCTACAACTACACCAAGGCGGTGGGTAAAGGCTTGATGAAGGTCATGTCGAAGATGGGCATTTCGACGTATATGTCGTACTGCGGCGCGCAAATCTTCGAAGCCATCGGCTTGAACAAGTCGCTGGTGGACAAATACTTCAAGGGCACGGCGTCGAACGTGGAAGGCATCGGCGTGTTTGAAGTGGCGGAAGAAGCGCTGCGCCTGCACGCGCTGGCCTTCGGCAACGATCCCGTGCTGATGGATAAGCTCGACGCAGGTGGCGAATATGCGTTCCGCGTGCGTGGCGAAGACCACATGTGGACGCCGGATGCGATTGCGAAGTTGCAGCATTCGACGCGCAGCAACAATTTCTCCAGCTATAAAGAGTACGCGCAAATCATCAACGACCAGAGCCGTCGCCACCTGACCCTGCGTGGCCTGTTCGAATTCAAGCTCGATCCGACCAAGGCGATACCGCTCGACGAAGTGGAACCGGCCAAGGAAATCGTCAAGCGTTTTGCTACCGGCGCGATGTCGCTCGGCTCGATCAGCACGGAAGCGCACGCGACCCTGGCCGTGGCCATGAACCGCATCGGCGGCAAGTCGAACACGGGCGAGGGCGGCGAAGATCCGAACCGCTATACGCAGGAATTGAAGGGCATCCCGATCCGCCAGGGCGACACCATGGCGTCCATCGTGGGCGCCGAGCAGATCGTCGTCGATATTCCCCTGCAGGAAGGCGATTCCATGCGCTCGCGCATCAAGCAGGTGGCGTCGGGACGTTTCGGCGTCACGGCCGCCTACCTGAACTCGGCCGACCAGATCCAGATCAAGATGGCGCAAGGCGCGAAACCGGGCGAAGGCGGCCAGTTGCCAGGCCATAAAGTGTCGGAATACATCGCCAGCCTGCGCTTCTCCGTGCCGGGCGTGGGCCTGATTTCGCCACCGCCGCACCATGACATCTATTCGATCGAAGATCTGGCGCAGCTGATCCATGACTTGAAAAATGCCAATCCGCGTGCTTCGATTTCCGTGAAACTGGTGTCGGAAGTCGGTATCGGCACGGTCGCCGCCGGCGTCACCAAGGCCAAAGCCGACCATGTCGTCGTCGCCGGCCACGACGGCGGCACGGGCGCCTCGCCATTGTCGTCCGTGAAGCATGCGGGTACGCCATGGGAGCTGGGTCTGGCCGAAACGCAACAAACGCTGGTCTTGAATGGCTTGCGCAGCCGCATTCGCGTGCAGGCCGACGGCCAGATGAAAACGGGCCGCGACGTGGTCATCGCCGCCCTGCTGGGCGCCGACGAAATCGGTTTCGCCACGGCGCCGCTGGTGGTCGAAGGCTGCATCATGATGCGCAAATGCCATTTGAATACGTGCCCGGTGGGCGTGGCCACGCAAGACCCGGTGCTGCGCGCCAAGTTCTCCGGCAAGCCCGAGTATGTCGTCAATTACTTCTTCTTCGTTGCCGAAGAAGCCCGTCAATTGATGGCGCAGCTGGGTATCCGCACGTATGACGAATTGATCGGCCGCGTCGATTTGCTCGATAAATCGAAGGCGATTTCGCACTGGAAGGCGCAAGGCCTGGACTTCTCGGCCATCTTCTACAAGCCGGAAACACCAAGCGGCCAAGCCTGCCGCCACGTGGAGTTCCAGGACCATGCGCTGGAGAAAGCACTGGACCACAAGCTGATCGCGCAAGCGCGCGCGGCGCTGGAAAAGGGCGAACGCGTCTCCTTCATCTCGCCGGTGCGCAACGTCAACCGCACGGTGGGCACCATGCTGTCCGGCGAAGTGGCGAAGAAATATGGCCACGCCGGCTTGCCGGACGACACCATCCACATCCAGTTGCAAGGCACGGCGGGCCAGTCGGCCTGCGCCTTCCTGGCGCACGGCATCACGATCGACCTGGTGGGCGAGGGCAACGATTACGTCGGTAAAGGCTTGTCGGGCGGACGCATCATCGTGCGGCCGAATACGGAATTCCGTGGCTGGGCCGTGGATAACATCATCATCGGCAACACGGTGCTGTACGGCGCCATTGCCGGCGAAGCCTTCTTCAATGGCGTGGCCGGTGAACGCTTTGCCGTGCGCAACTCGGGCGCCACCACGGTGGTCGAGGGCCTGGGCGACCATGGCTGCGAATACATGACGGGCGGCACCGTCGTGGTGCTGGGCAACACGGGGCGCAACTTCGCGGCCGGCATGTCGGGCGGCATCGCCTATGTGTATGACCCGGCCGGCGACTTTGCCACCAAATGCAACACGGCCATGGTCAGCCTGGACAAGGTCGTGTCGGCAGCGGAACAGCATCTCGACCGCGACGCCTGGCATACGCAGCACCGCGACGGCGTGCCGGAAGCCGATGAGGTCATCCTCAAGCGCCTGATCGAGCGTCACTTCAAGCACACGGGCAGCACCCGCGCCCGCGTCCTGCTCGACGATTGGGCTGCGGCGCGCGGTAAGTTCGTGAAAGTCTTCCCGAACGAATACAAGCGCGCGCTGATTGAAATGGCTGCCGATGCCGCCATGGACGTGCAAGCCGTCGCCGCCTGAGCCAGCCGAGATGAATGTGAAGGGAGCGGCCGCGCCGCTCCCGCCAGCTAAAAATACAAAGGAACTATCGTGGGTAAAATTACCGGCTTCATGGAATTCAAGCGCCAGGACGAGCACTATCTGGAGCCTGCCGCGCGCCTGAAGAACTACAAGGAATTCGTGCTGCACCTGTCGGATGCGCAAGCCACCGTGCAAGGCGCGCGCTGCATGGATTGCGGCATTCCCTTCTGCACCACGGGTTGCCCCGTGAATAACATCATTCCTGACTGGAATGACCTGGTGTACCGTGGCGCTTACCGCGAAGCGCTCGACATCTTGCATTCGACCAACAACTTCCCGGAATTTACGGGCCGCATCTGCCCGGCGCCGTGCGAATCGGCTTGCACCCTGGGCATTCACGAAGATCCGGTCGGCATCAAGTCGATCGAACATAAAATCATCGACATGGGCTGGGAACACGGCTGGGTCACGCCGCAGCCGGCCCCTTTCAGCACGGGCAAGAAAGTGGCTATCGTCGGTTCCGGCCCTGCCGGCCTGGCGGCGGCGCAGCAGCTGGCGCGCGCCGGCCATGCCGTCACCGTGTTTGAAAAGAGCGACCGTGTCGGTGGTTTGTTGCGTTATGGCATTCCTGACTTCAAGATGGAAAAATCGCACATCGACTTGCGCGTGAAACAGATGGAAGCCGAAGGCGTGGTCTTCCGCACCAGCGTACTGGTCGGCAAGGATTTCCCTGCCCATGTGAACAACTGGGCCAAGGAAACCATTTTCCCGGAAGACCTGGAAAAAGAATTTGACGCCGTCATCATGGCCGGCGGCGCCGAGCAGCCGCGCGATTTGCCCGTGCCCGGCCGCGAACTGAAAGGCGTGCACTTCGCCATGGATTTCCTGCCGCTGCAAAACAAGGTCAACGCGGGTGACAAGCTCAAGGACCAGATCAAGGCGACGGGCAAGCATGTGGTGGTGATCGGCGGCGGCGACACGGGGTCCGACTGCGTGGGCACCTCGAACCGCCATGGCGCCGCCTCGGTGGCCCAGTTCGAACTGATGCCGCAGCCGCCGGAACAGGAAAACAAGCCGCTGGTCTGGCCGTACTGGCCGACCAAGCTGCGCACCTCGTCCTCGCACGAGGAAGGCTGCGAGCGCGACTGGGCCGTGGCCACCAAGCGTTTCGAAGGCAAGGGCGGCAAGGTGGAAAAGCTGATCGCCTGCCGCGTGGAGTGGAAAGACGGCAAGATGAGCGAAGTGCCGAACTCGGAATTCGAGATGAAGGCTGACCTGGTCTTCCTGGCCATGGGTTTTGTTTCCCCTGTGCAACAGGTTCTGCAAGCGTTCGGTGTCGATACGGATGCGCGCGGCAACGTCAAGGCCAGCACGGACGGCACCGGTTGCTACCAGACGTCGGTGGCCAAGGTGTTTGCCGCCGGCGACATGCGTCGTGGCCAGTCGCTGGTGGTCTGGGCCATCCGCGAAGGGCGCCAATGCGCGCGCGCCGTCGATGAGTTCCTGATGGGGGCATCGCTGCTGCCACGCTAAGATTTGAGCTGGATCAAGCCAGGGCCACGGCGCGCGATGCGTCGTGGCCCTTGTTCTTTTACTCATGCCGCCGTTTGTTGTGGCGGCGCACGTGCAGGCTCGCGCTTTTTACAATAAAATATCTGACTTTCGATTCATTAGTGTTGTATTCTCCCCCTGTCCCCGGCCGTGCCAGGGGGTGTCTCAGCAGAGGTTGGCGTTTCTGCACTACAATACGCCATTAAAATAGTGAGCTTCGTCGTGCCAAATCTTGTTGAGATCCGTGATTTACACTTTGCCTATGGAGAACGTTCGATTTTATCGGGCCTTCAAATGGATTTCCCACGTGGAAAAGTTGTGGCCGTCATGGGTGGCTCCGGCAGTGGCAAGACGACCGTATTGCGCCTGATCGGCGGGCAGTTGCGCCCCAGTTCCGGCTCCGTGAATATCGACGGCCAGATCGTGCATACGCTCAAAACCGACGAGTTATATCAAATGCGCCGCAAGATGGGCATGCTGTTCCAGCACGGCGCCCTGTTTACGGACTTGACGGCGTTCGAGAACGTGGCGTTCCCCCTGCGCGAACACACGGATCTGAATGAAGAGCTGATCCGCACCCTGGTGCTGATGAAGCTGCACGCCGTGGGGCTGCGCAATGCGGCGCAATTGAAGCCGGCCGAGATTTCGGGCGGCATGGGCCGCCGCGTCGCGCTGGCGCGTGCGATCGCGCTCGACCCCGAACTGATCATGTACGACGAGCCGTTCGCCGGCCTCGACCCGATTTCCATGGGCGTGACGGCCAATTTGATCCGCAATCTGAACGATGCGCTGGGTTCCACGTCTATCCTGGTATCGCACGACGTGAAGGAGTGTTTCGCCATCGCTGATTATGTGTATTTTCTATCATCGGGCAAGATCGTGGCGCACGGCACGCCGGCCCAGATGGCCGTGTCGACGCATCCGTACGTCAAGCAGTTCGTCAATGCCGAGGCCGATGGCCCCGTACCGTTCCACTATCCGGGCAAGTCGCTGGCCGACGACCTGGGCTTGCACGCGGGGGCAGGCCGATGATCGCGCGTTTCCTGGCGGCGATCGGAGCATGGTTGCGGCGGTCGGTACAAGACCTCGGCTTTGCCGTGCGTTCGTTCTTCCTCATCATCGCCTCCTCGGGTGGCCTGTGGCGCCGTCCACACTTGCTCATCGAGCAATTGTTTTACATCGGCAGCCGCTCGGTGCTGATCATCGCCGTGTCCGGCCTGTTCGTCGGCATGGTGCTGGGTTTGCAAGGTTATTACACGCTGAGCACCTTTGGCGCGACGCAGTCGCTGGGGCAGTTGGTGGCGTTGTCCTTGATGCGTGAACTGGGCCCGGTCGTCACGGCGCTGCTGTTCGCCGGCCGCGCCGGTACCTCGCTGACGGCGGAAATCGGCCTGATGAAGGCGGGCGAGCAATTGTCGGCCATGGAAATGATGGCCGTCAATCCGATCCAGCGCGTGCTGGCGCCCCGTTTCTGGGCCGGCGTGATCGCCATGCCTATCCTGGGCGGCATCTTCACGGCCGTCGGCGTCATCGGCAGTTACCTGGTGGGCGTCGTGCTGATCGGCGTCGATGAAGGCTCGTTCTGGTCGCAGATGCAGGGCGGTGTGAATGTCTGGAAAGATATCGGCAATGGTACCTATGTCAAAAGCATGGTCTTCGGTATCGCGGTGACATTCATCGCGCTGTTCCAGGGGTATCAGGCACAGCCGACACCGGAAGACGTCTCCGGCGCTACCACGCGCACGGTGGTGATTTCGTCGTTGATGGTGTGGTGGCTCGATTTCATGATGACGGCGTTGATGTTTAGCAAGTAATTGCCGATCAGCCAACAACAGCTGGCCTGGGCAGGATGTTACGCAGGCGGCAGCAAGTAAAAATTATTTAGGATTGTTTATGCAACGTAAATCTATAGATGTCTGGGTCGGCTTGTTCGTCTTGCTGGGTGTGGCGGCATTGATGTTTCTGGCGCTCAAGGCCGGCAATATGAGCTCGCTGTCTTTCAGCAAGACGTATACCATTAGTGCCAAGTTCGACAATATTGGCGGTCTCAAGCCGCAGGCGCCTGTCAAGGGCGCTGGCGTGGTGGTGGGTCGCGTGGCAGAGATCCGCTTTGACGACAAGACGTACCAGGCGCTGGTGAAACTCGACATCGAAGATGGCTACAAATTTCCGAAAGACAGCTCGGCCAAGATTTTGACGGCCGGTTTGCTGGGTGAGCAGTATATCGGCCTGGAAGCAGGCGGCGATCTGACGAACCTGGCAGAGGGCGACAAGATTGCCCGTACTCAATCGGCCACAGTGCTGGAAGACCTGATCAATCAGTTCATCTACAGCAAGGCAGCGGAAGGAAAGGACAGCAAATGAGCGAGTCGACCAAACAATCCCAAGGCAGCCTGGCGCGTATCGGCCTGGCCCTGGCCATCGCCGCCAGCGTGAGCGCTTGCGCCACCGGCACCAATCCGCGCGACCCGCTGGAAGGGTATAACCGCGCCATGTTCAAGTTCAACGACACCGTCGACCAGGTGGCCCTGAAGCCGGTCGCCACGGCCTACAAGAAAGTCACGCCATCATTCGTGCAAACGGGCGTGGGCAACTTCTTCGGCAACTTGTCCGATGTGTGGAGCGCCGTGAACAATTTGCTGCAAGGCAAGGGTGAAGCGGGCTTGCAAGACGTCGTGCGCGTCAGCATGAACTCGACCTTCGGTATTCTCGGCCTGATCGACATCGCTTCGCAGGCGGGCATTCCGAAGCATAACGAAGACTTTGGCCAGACCCTGGGCTGGTATGGCATCCAGCCAGGTCCGTACGTGATGCTGCCGCTGCTGGGCCCATCGACCGTGCGCGACACGGTGGCCCTGCCGCTCGATATGACGGGCGACCCATGGCGCTACAAGGATCCGGTCAATGTGCGCAATATCGGTACGGTGACGCGCATCGTCGACAAGCGCGCCGCGCTGCTCGACGCGACCAACCTGATGGAAGCGGCCGCGCTGGACCGCTATGAATTCATCCGCGACGGCTTCCTGCAGGCGCGCGAAAGCAAGGTTTTCGATGGCGATACGGACCGCCGCGACCGAAAAGTGCCAAAAAACGACAGCAGCGATTATGCGCCGGAGTACGATGCGAAACCCCAGGCGGCCCCTGTGGAAGCCCCACCAGCGACCGCTGCGGCCGACGTCGCGCCAGCGGACCTCGTAACATCTGGTAGCAATACCGTGGCTTCCGAGGCCAGGCCCCAGGAGTAAACTCCGGTACAGAAACACCACGGCTGCGATCAACGCCAGCCGGTGCATAGCAACACCATGAAAGGTAGAACCATGAAATTGATGAAACAACTGCTGGCGATGGCGACCATCGCCTTTGCCACCGCCGCTCAGGCCGCCCCCGCGACGGAAGCGCCGGATGTGTTGGTCAAACGCATCAGCCAGGACGTGATCGAGACGGCCAAGGCCGACAAGGCGATCCAGGCGGGCGATATCAAGCGCGTCACCGAATTGGTGGAAAGCAAGATCTTGCCGTATGTGGATTTCCAGCGCATGACGTCCCTGGCCGCCGGCCGCTTCTGGCGCGACGCCACGCCGGACCAGCAAAAGCAGCTGTCCGCGGAATTTCGCACCTTGCTGATCTACACGTATTCGGGCGCCCTGTCGCAGATCAAGAACGAAACCGTGGAATTCAAGCCGCTGCGCGCCGACCCGAGCGACACGGAAGTGGAAGTGCGCTCGCAGGTCAACGTGGCGCGCGGCGAACCCATGCTCCTGAACTACCGCGTGGCGAAAACCCCGTCCGGCTGGAAGATCTATGACATCAACGTGCTGGGCGCGTGGCTGGTGGAAACGTATAAAAGCAGCTTCGCCAGCGAGATCAGCAAGGGCGGCATCGATGGCCTGATCAAGACCTTGCAGGCAAAAAACAAGGCTCTGGCCAGCCGTCCCGCTGCCAAAGCCAAATAATCGGCTATCATATAGCTCCTGAACCAGCTCCAGACCAGCGCAGCCCGACGCCATGCCCGACTCTCTCGATACCTTGCAATCCCTGACTTCCCTGACCGTGCACAATGCCACTGTGGCATTGGAGCAGGGTCTGGATGCCATCCGCTCGGGTCAGACCAAGTTCGACTTGCGCAACATCAAGGCTGTCGATTCGGCCGCCGTTTCCGTCATGCTGACGTGGCAGCGCGCCGCGCAGGATGCGGGCGGCGTGCTGGAGCTGAAAAACCTGCCGAACAACCTGAAAAACCTCACCAAGCTGTATGGCGTCTGCTCGCTCGTCTCGAGCACGCTGACGGCCGACGACTGCGGTAGCGCCGACGGCCACGCCGAACGCAGCCCGTCCGACCTGCATCATCATTGATCCTGTCCCACTCCCCGCATCAGCAGTAGCTTTCAAGCCGGCAGGCCAGCAGCGCCGCCGGATTGATCTCCAAGTGTTCCACGAATTTTCCAACTATAATTGACTGTTGCGCCGCCCTCGTCTGAAGGGGGCGCCCTGCACCGGCCAGCCGGCCTGGATGTCCCCGGCAACTGGCGCATCACACCAGACGCATTACACTTGAAACAAGCACATGACCGCAATTCAAATCACGAATGTAGAAAAGAGCTATAAATCGCTCAAGGCGCTGGGCGGCGTGTCGCTGGCCATCGAGGAAGGCGAATTTTTCGGCCTGCTCGGACCCAATGGCGCCGGCAAGACCACCCTCATTTCCATCATCGCCGGCCTGATACGCCCCGACGCGGGCACCGTCAAGATCCATGGCCACGATGTGGTCAAGGACTTCCGCAATGCGCGCCGCAACCTGGGCGTGGTGCCGCAGGAGCTGGTGTTCGACCCGTTTTTCACCGTGCGCGAAACCCTGCGTCTGCAGTCCGGCTATTTCGGCCTGCCGAACAACGACAAGTGGATCGACGAGGTCATGGAAAACCTCGACCTGACCGGCAAGGCCGACACGAATATGCGCGCGCTGTCCGGCGGCATGAAGCGCCGCGTACTCGTGGCGCAAGCGCTGGTGCACAAGCCGCCCGTCATCGTGCTCGATGAGCCGACGGCCGGCGTCGACGTGGAACTGCGCCAGACCCTGTGGAAGTTCATCTCGCGCCTGAACCGCGAAGGTGGCCACACGGTCGTGCTGACCACCCACTACCTGGAAGAGGCGCAAGCCATGTGCCAGCGTGTCGCCATGCTGAAAACCGGCAAGGTGGTGGCGCTCGATACCATGTCGGCCCTGATCCGCCGCATCGCCGGCTCGCAGTTGCGGGTGCACCTCAAAAACGGCAGCCTGCCGGCCGACCTGCAGCACCTGGTGCTGCACCCGGAAGAACAGCAGGCGCCGAACAAGTTCAGCCTGCGCGTCAACGAATACAGCGAAGTCGAGAAAATCCTCGCCCGCCTGCGCGAAGCGGGCGTCGAAATCGATGAAATGCAATTGCAACAAGCTGACCTGGAAGATATCTTCTTGCAGATCATGGATAAAGGTACCGTATGATTTCGACAGGATTTCGCACCCTCGTCTACAAAGAGACACTGCGCTTCTGGAAAGTGGCGACGCAAACCGTGGCCGCGCCCGTGCTCACGTCGATGCTGTACCTGCTGGTGTTCGGCCATGTGTTGGATGGCCGCGTGGAGCCGAGCCCCGGCGTCAGCTACACGGCCTTTCTGATTCCCGGCCTGGTGATGATGAGCGTGCTGCAAAACGCGTTTGCCAATTCCTCGTCCTCGCTGATCCAGTCCAAGATCACGGGCAACCTGGTGTTCGTGCTGCTGACGCCCCTGTCGCACTGGGAAATCTTCTCGGCGTATGTACTCGCTTCCGTCGCGCGCGGCCTGGCCGTGGGCTTTGGCGTGTTTGCCATCACTTGCTGGTTCGCCGACCTGTCGTTTGTCGCACCGCTGTGGATCGTCATCTTCGCGTTTCTCGGCGCCGCCATGCTGGGCACCATGGGGCTGATCGCCGGCATCTGGGCCGAGAAATTCGACCAGCTGGCCGCCTTCCAGAACTTCCTGATCATGCCGGCCACCTTTTTGTCGGGTGTGTTCTATTCGATCCACTCACTGCCGCCGTTCTGGCAGACGGTATCGCATTTGAACCCCTTCTTTTACATGATCGACGGCTTCCGCTACGGCTTCTTCGGCGTGTCCGACGTCAGCCCGTGGCTCAGTCTTTCCATCGTCGCCGGTTTCCTCGTGATCCTGGCGCTGGCCTCGATCCGCCTGCTGAAAAGCGGCTATCGTTTGCGTCATTAATTGCGACACATCCCATTACTACCTTATTCAATATCAAGGACTTATCGTGACCACCACTCCAGAACTGATCCACGGCTACCTGTCGGCCGGCCTCGAATGCACGCACCTCGAAGTGGAGGGCGATGGCCAGCACTTCCAGGCCGTGATCGTTTCGCCCGCGTTTGCCGGCAAGCGTTTGATCGCCCGCCACCAGATCGTCTACGCGGCGCTGGGCGACCGCATGCGCGAGGAAATCCACGCGCTGTCGATGAAAACCCTGACACCTGAAGAATTCCAAGGATAAGCACATGGACAAACTCCTCATCAACGGCGGCAACCGCCTGAACGGCGACATCGCCATCTCCGGTGCGAAAAACGCCGCCCTGCCGATCCTGTGCGCGGGTCTCCTGACTGCGGGCGACCTGGACCTGACGAATGTGCCGCACTTGCACGACGTGGCCACCATGCTCAAACTGCTGGGCCAGACGGGCCTGAAAGTGCAACAGGACGGCGACCGCGTGGTCTTGAATGGCAGCGCCATCACCACCCTGGAAGCGCCGTATGAACTGGTGAAAACCATGCGCGCCTCGATCCTGGTACTGGGCCCCATGCTGGCGCGCTTCGGCGAAGCCAAGGTCTCGCTGCCGGGCGGCTGCGCCATCGGTTCGCGTCCGGTCGACCAGCACATCAAGGGCCTGGAAGCGCTGGGCGCCGAGATCCGCATCGAGGCGGGCTACATCTACGCCAAGTGCGCCAAGCTGAAAGGCGCGCGCATCGTCACCGACATGATCACCGTCACCGGCACCGAGAACCTGCTGATGGCAGCGACCCTGGCCGAAGGCGAAACCATCCTGGAAAACGCCGCCTGCGAACCGGAAGTCACCGACCTGGCGCACCTGCTGGTGGCCATGGGCGCGAAGATCGACGGCATCGGCACCAGCCGCCTGGTGATCCAGGGCGTCGACGCCTTGCACGGCGCCTCGCACGCGGTGATCGCCGACCGTATCGAAACGGGCACCTTCCTGTGCGCCGTGGCGGCCACCGGCGGCGACATCACGCTGCGCAATGTACGCACCGATATCCTCGACGCGGCGCTCGACAAGCTGCGCGCCATGGGCCTGACGATGACCTTCGGCGCCGACTGGATCCGTGCCGAGATGTCGGCCCGTCCGAACCCCGTCAGCTTCCGCACCACCGAATACCCAGGCTTCCCGACCGACATGCAGGCGCAGTTCATGGCCGTCAACACCATCGCCAACGGCGCCAGCCGCGTTACCGAGACGATTTTCGAGAACCGCTTCATGCACGTGCAGGAAATGAACCGCCTGGGCGCCGACATCACCATCGAGGGCAACACGGCCATCATCGCCGGCGTCAAGCAGTTGCGCGGCGCACCCGTGATGGCGACCGACCTGCGCGCCTCGGCCTCGCTGGTGATCGCGGCCCTGGCGGCCGATGGCGAAACCCTGATCGACCGCATCTATCACCTCGACCGCGGCTACGACCGCATGGAAGTGAAGCTGTCCGCCGTCGGCGCGAACATCGTGCGCATCAAGTAAAAACAAGAAAAGGAACGAGCATGAACGGATCGAACAACGGTGACAGCTCCCAGCTGATTCTGGCGCTGTCAAAAGGCCGCATTTTTGAGGACACCATGCCGCTGCTGGAAGCGGCCGGCATCAAGGTGCTGGAAAACCCGGAGACCTCGCGCAAGCTGATTTTGGCCACCAACGATCCGAACGTGCGCGTCATCATCGTGCGCGCCAGCGACGTGCCGACCTACGTGCAGTACGGCGCGGCCGATTTCGGCGTGGCGGGCAAGGACGTGCTGCTGGAACACGGCGGCGAAGGCCTGTACCAGCCGATCGACCTGAATATCGCCGCCTGCCGCATGTCGGTGGCGGTGCAGGCCGGCTTTGACTATGAAAAGGCCGTGCACCAGGGCGCGCGATTGCGCGTGGCCACCAAGTTCGTGCACACGGCGCGCGAGCATTTCGCCGCCAAGGGCGTGCACGTCGACCTGATCAAGCTGTATGGCTCGATGGAGCTGGCGCCTTTGGTGGGCCTGTCCGACGCCATCGTCGACCTGGTCAGCACGGGCAGCACTCTGCGCGCGAACAACCTCGTCGAAGTCGAGCACATCATGGAAATTTCGTCGCGCCTGGTGGTCAACCAGGCTGCGCTCAAGCTCAAGCGCGAGCGCTTGCAGCCGATTATCGAGGCGTTTGAACGCGCTTCGCAAGCCTAGACACCTTCAGTAGCAGAAAGCCGATTATGCCGATACAGATACGCAAGCTCGATTCAAGCCAGGATGGTTTCCAACAATCGCTCGATACGCTGCTGGCGTTCGAGGCGGGCACCGATGCAGCGATTGAAACGTCGGTGGCGAAAATCCTGGCCGACGTGAAAACGCGCGGCGATGCCGCCGTCCTGGAATACACCAACCGTTTCGACCGCATCCCGCATGGCGGCGCGGCGGAAATGGCGGCCTTTGATATTTCGCAGGCCGAATTGCAGGCGGCCCTGAATGGCTTGCCGTCGGCCCAGCGCGAAGCGCTGCAGATCGCCGCGCAGCGCATCCGCGCCTTCCACGAACGCCAGCGCGAGGAATTGCGCGGTTTTAGCTACACCGAGCCCGATGGCACGGTGCTGGGCCAGAAGATCACGCCGCTGGACCGGGTCGGCATCTACGTCCCGGGCGGCAAGGCAGCGTATCCGTCGTCCGTGCTGATGAACGCCATTCCCGCGCATGTGGCGGGCGTGGGGGAAATCATCATGGTGGTGCCGACGCCCGATGGCGTGAAAAACCAGATGGTGCTGGCCGCCGCCGCAATCGCCGGCGTGACGCGCGTGATCACCATCGGCGGCGCGCAAGCGGTCGGCGCGCTGGCCTACGGCACGCAGACGATCGCCGCCGTGGATAAAATCGTCGGCCCCGGCAATGCCTATGTGGCCGCCGCCAAGCGTCGCGTGTTCGGCATCGTTGGCATCGATATGATCGCCGGACCGTCGGAAATCCTGGTGCTGTGCGACGGCACGACGGACCCGGACTGGGTCGCCATGGACCTGTTTTCGCAGGCCGAGCACGACGAGCTGGCGCAAGCCATTTTGCTGTGCCCCGACGCCGGCTACATCGCGCAAGTCGAAGAGAGCATCGCCAGACTGCTGCCGACGATGCCGCGCCAGGCCACCATCAGCACTTCGCTGCAAGACAGGGGCGCGCTGATCAAGGTGCGCAGCATGCAAGAAGCGTGCGAGATCGCCAACAGCATTGCGGCGGAACACCTGGAAATCTCGGCGGAAAACCCGCAGCAGTGGGCCGAGCAGATCCGCCACGCGGGCGCCATGTTCCTGGGCCGCTTTTCGTCCGAATCGCTGGGCGACTATTGCTGCGGTCCCAATCACGTGCTGCCAACCTCGCGCACGGCGCGCTTTTCGTCGCCGCTGGGCGTGTACGACTTCCAGAAGCGCTCGTCCATCATTCACGTCAGTGAAGCGGGCGCGCAAACCCTGGGCCGTGTCGCCGCCACGCTGGCGTATGGCGAAGGCTTGCAAGCCCACGCGCGCAGCGCCGAACTGCGTTTGAAGCCGCAGCCATGACGAAGTTGGCGGAGCGGCCGGACTGGGTCAACCGGGTCTATTGCGAAGATGCGCTGGCGGGGCTGGCGCGCATTCCCGATGGCTCGGTGGACCTGATCCTGACGGATCCGCCGTACAACCTGGGCAAGGATTACGGCAACGCCTCGGACCAGCAGTCGGTGGCCGACTACCTGCGCTGGACGGAGGCGTGGATCGATGCGGCGCTGCCCAAGCTGAAAGCCAACGGCAGCCTGTATATCTTTCTGACCTGGCGCTATTCGCCGGAGATCTTCGTCATGCTGAAACAGCGCATGGCGATGATGAATGAAATCATCTGGGATCGCCGCGTGCCGTCCATGGGCGGCAGCGTGCGCAGCTTTTCATCGGTGCACGACACCATCGGCTTCTTCGTCAAGCGCAAGGATTACTACTTCGACCTTGACGCGGTGCGCATCGCCTACGACGCGGCCACCAAGAAAGCCCGTTCGCGCTCGATTTTCATCGGCGCCAAATGGCTGGAAGTGGGCTACAACCCGAAAGACTTGTGGAGCGTCTCGCGCCTGCACAAGGAACACCCGGAACGGGCTGACCACCCGACGCAAAAGCCGCTCGAAATCATCGAGCGCATGCTCAAGGCTTCGTGCCCGCCCGGCGGCGTGGTGCTCGACCTGTTCATGGGCAGCGGCACCACGGCGCTGGCGGCGAAACGCTGCGGGCGTGATTTCGTCGGCTTTGAGTTGAACCCCGATTACTGCGCCATCATCGAACAGCGCCTGGCGGCACTGGCGCAGGAGCTGGCCGCACCGGCCGCTCCCGCACCGAAGGCTGCCAAGGCGGCAGTGAAGAAGCCGGCGGCTGCCAAAAAACCGGCTGCCTTGAAAAAGCCGCCCGCAGTGAAAAAAACGCCGGCCCGCAAGGCGCGCAGCGCCGGCGTGCCGGAAGACGTCGTCATTTAGTCTCCATTTAATTTCATCAGGAGTGTTTGCAGCATGTCTTTCCTCGATCAGTTAATCAGCAACACCGTGCGCTCCGATGTGCGCGCCGTCAACAGCTACCAGGTAGCCGATGCCAGCGGTTACATCAAACTCGATGCGATGGAAAACCCGTATCTGCTGCCGCAGCAGCTGCGCGAGGCACTGGGCGCGCGCCTGGCCGGTGTGGCGCTGAACCGCTATCCGCCGTCGTACGCCAGCCTGCAGGCGGCCATCTGCGCCAATCTGGGCGTGCCAGCCGGTTACGACGTCATGCTGGGCAACGGCTCCGATGAACTCATTTCCATCCTGGCCATGGCTTGCGCCCGCCAGGAGCCGGGCCAGCGCGCCGTGCTGCTGGCGCCCGTGCCGGCCTTCGTCATGTATGCGCGTTCGGCGCAGTTTGCCGGCATGGATTTCGTCGGCGTGCCGTTGAACCCGGACTTCAGCCTGGACATGCCGGCCATGCTGGCGGCGATTGAACAGCACCGCCCGGCGCTGGTCTTCCTCGCGTATCCGAACAACCCGACGGGCAACCTGTTTGCCAGCGCCGACATCGAACGCATCCTCGCCGCCCTCGGCGACTCGGGCATCGCCGTCGTCGATGAGGCCTACGAGCCGTTCGCGCAGCACAGCTTCATGGGCCGCCTGCCCGAATTCGAGAACCTGGTGGTGATGCGCACCGTGTCGAAACTGGGCCTGGCCGGCATACGTCTCGGCTATATGTCGGCCGCGCCGGCCCTGCTGGCGCAGTTTGAAAAAGTGCGCCCGCCGTACAATGTGAATGTGCTGACGCAGGCGGCGGCCGAATTCGCACTCGAGCACCTCGACGTGCTCAATGCGCAGGCGGATCTGCTCAACAGCGCGCGCGACGACCTGGCGCTGCGCCTGGCGGCGTTGCCGGGCGTGACGGTGTTTCCCTCGAAGGCAAATTTTCTTCTGATTCGTGTGGCTGATTCCGACGATGTTTGTGCAAAACTGCTTGCCCGCAGGGTTTTAATTAAAAATATGAGTAAAATGCATGCTGCGCTGGCCAATTGCCTGCGCATCAGCGTCAGCACCCCGGAAGAGAATTCCCTTTTTTACGATGCCTTCAAGGCATCCCTCGTTTAGCCTATCGCCAGAGCCTCCCATGAACCGCACCGCAGAAATCACGCGCAACACCAATGAGACGCAAGTTCGCGTCGCCCTCAACCTGGACGGCACGGGCCAGCAAAAGCTCAATACCGGCGTGCCCTTCCTCGACCATATGCTGGACCAGATCGCCCGCCACGGCTTGATCGACCTCGATATCGAAGCGACGGGCGACGTGCATATCGACAACCACCATACGGTGGAAGACGTGGGCATCACGCTGGGCATGGCCGTGGCCAAGGCCATCGGCGACAAGAAGGGCATCCGCCGCTACGGCCATGCGTATGTGCCGCTGGACGAGGCGCTGTCGCGCGTGGTGCTCGATTTCTCGGGCCGCCCGGGCATCGAATACCACATCCCGTTTACGCGTGCCATGATCGCCGGCTTCGACGTCGACCTGACGCTGGAATTTTTCCGCGGCTTCGTCAACCATGCGGGCGTGACCTTGCATATCGACAACCTGCGCGGCACGAATGCCCACCATCAGTGCGAAACCGTGTTCAAGGCCTTTGGCCGCGCGCTGCGCATGGCTGCCGAGCTCGACGAGCGCGCGGCCGGCATCATTCCATCGACCAAGGGCAGCCTGTAAGCGCCCGCGAACCACTGTAGATTCCGAGATCAAACATGAATAAAATTGTGGTGGTGGATTACGGCATGGGCAACTTGCGCTCGGTGGCGCAGGCGCTGCGTGCCGTGGCGCCGGAAGCCGACGTGCGCATTTCCGGCGTAGCTGCCGATATCGACAGCGCCGACCGCATCGTCTTGCCGGGCCAGGGTGCCATGCCCGACTGCATGCGCAGCCTGCGCGAATCGGGCGTATTGGAGGCGCTGCTGCGCGCCGCCGACAGCAAGCCCGTGCTGGGCGTGTGCATCGGCGAGCAAATGCTGTTCGACGGCAGCGAAGAGGGCGATGCGGCCGGTCTGGGCTTGTTGCCAGGCAAAGTCGTGCGCTTCCAGCTCGACGGCCAGGTGCAGGAAGACGGTTCGCGCTTCAAGGTGCCGCAAATGGGCTGGAACCAAGTGCGGCAAACGGCGTCCCATGCGATGTGGGATGGCATTGCCGACAACGCGTATTTTTACTTTGTGCACAGCTATTTTGCTCAACCTCAAGAAGCGGCGCACACGGTGGGCGAGACTGTCTATGGCGCGCCGTTCGCTTGCGCCGTCGCGCGTGATAATATTTTCGCGACACAGTTTCATCCTGAAAAAAGTGCTGCCGCTGGCTTGCAGCTGTACAAGAACTTTGTTCACTGGCAACCTTGATGTGAGCTACGTGACCCTTTCAGCTTTTTTTCGCTTCTTCACTCACTTTAAACCACACTGACCATGCTGCTAATTCCCGCCATCGACCTGAAAGACGGTCACTGCGTACGCCTGAAACAAGGCGATATGGAACTTGCCACCGTATTTTCCGAAGACCCGGCCGAGATGGCCCGCCATTGGCTGATGCAAGGCGCGCGCCGGCTGCACCTGGTCGACCTGAACGGCGCGTTTGCCGGCAAGCCGAAGAACGAAGGCGCCGTCAAAGCCATCCTGAAGGCGGTGCAGGATTTCGCACTGGAAAACGATATCGAGGAAATCCCCGTGCAGCTGGGCGGCGGTATCCGTGACCTCGACACCATCGAGCGCTATCTCGACGCCGGCATCACCTACGTCATCATTGGCACGGCGGCCGTGAAAAGCCCCGGCTTCCTGCACGACGCCTGCGGCGCCTTCCCGGGCCATATCATCGTCGGCCTCGATGCCAAGGATGGCAAAGTGGCAACGGATGGCTGGAGCAAGATGTCGGGCCACGAAGTGATCGACCTGGCGAAAAAATTCGAAGCCTACGGCGTCGAGTCGATCATCTACACGGACATCGGCCGCGACGGCATGATGGGCGGCATTAACATCGAAGCCACCGTCAAGCTGGCGCAAGCGGTCAAGATCCCCGTCATCGCCTCGGGCGGCCTGCACAATATCGGCGACGTGGAAGCGCTGTGCGCGGTCCAGGCCGAAGGTATCGAAGGCGTGATCTGCGGCCGTTCCATCTATGAAGGCACGATCGACCTGGCGCAGGCGCAAGAACGCGCCGACGAACTGACCGACGCCGCCGTTTAAGCCAGCCCGGCCGGGGTGCGCCTGCGCGTGCCCTGGCCTGGCGACAATCTGGAATCCATCATGCTTGCAAAACGTATCATCCCCTGCCTCGACGTGACCAATGGCCGCGTCGTCAAAGGCGTCAACTTCACGCAATTGCGCGACGCCGGCGACCCGGTGGAAATTGCCCGCCGTTATGACGAGCAGGGCGCCGATGAAATCACTTTCCTCGACATTACCGCGTCCAGCGACAACCGCGGCCTGATCTTCGACATCATCGAAGCCGTCGCCTCGCAAGTGTTCATTCCGCTGACCGTGGGCGGCGGCGTGCGCGTGGTGGAAGATGTGCGCCGGCTGCTCAACGCGGGCGCCGACAAGGTCAGCATCAACACCTCGGCCGTGACGAATCCCCAGCTGGTATTTGAGGCATCGCAAAAGCACGGCTCGCAATGCATCGTCGTCGCCATCGACGCCAAGCAGGTGTCGCCCGGCAAGTGGGAAGTGTTTACCCATGGCGGGCGCACCGCCACGGGCCTGGACGCCTTTGCATGGGCCCAAAAGATGGAAAGCCTGGGCGCTGGTGAAATCTTGCTCACCAGCATGGACCGCGATGGCACGAAGGTGGGCTTTGACCTGGGCCTGACGCGCGGCGTGTCCGACGCCGTCAGCATCCCCGTCATCGCCTCGGGCGGTGTGGGCGGCTTGCAAGACCTGGTCGACGGCATCAAGGTGGGCCGCGCGGATGCCGTGCTGGCCGCCAGCATCTTCCACTATGGCCAGCACACGGTACAGGAAGCCAAGCGTTTCATGGCGCAGCAGGGCATTCCCATGCGTCTGGCGTAAACAACATAGTACCCAGGATATAGAACATGCAAAACGGAACCATCGTAGCAAGCAATGCCAAGTGGCTGAAAAAGGTCAGATGGGACGAGCACGGCCTGGTGCCCGTGATCGCGCAGGAAGCGGGCAGCAATGACGTGCTGATGTTCGCCTGGATGAACCGCGACGCGCTGGCGCGCACGGTGGAACTGGGCGAAGCCGTGTACTGGAGCCGTTCCCGCAAAAAACTGTGGCACAAGGGCGAAGAATCGGGCCACACGCAAAAAGTGCTGGAAATCCGCCTCGATTGCGATGAAGACGTGGTCTTGCTGAAGATCGAGCAGGCCGGCGGCATCGCCTGCCATACGGGCCGTCATTCGTGTTTCTTCCAGAAATTCGAAGGCGACGAAAAAACGGGCGAATGGCAAATCACCGATCCCGTGCTGAAAGACCCTGAGACGATTTACGCGGAAAGCAAGAGCAAATGAGTGAAACTTTAAAGCGCCTGGCCGCCGTGATCGAATCGCGCAAGCTGGCCAATGGCGGTGACCCCGCCACCTCCTATGTCGCGCGCCTGTTTGCCAAAGGTGACGATGCCATTTTGAAAAAAATCGGCGAAGAGGCCACGGAAACGGTGATGGCCGCCAAGGATGCGCGCCGCGACAACGACCCGTCGAAGGTCCTGTACGAATGCGCCGACCTGTGGTTTCACTCGCTGGTGATGCTGGCGCAGTTCGACCTGACGCCGCAGCAGGTGCTCGACGAGCTGGCGCGCCGTGAAGGCCTGTCCGGCCTGGAAGAAAAGGCGGCACGCAAGGATGAATTGCGCGACGCCAGCGAAACAGACAAACACTGACCTACTGGAGCGTGCGTGGATAACTGTATTTTCTGCAAGATTGCTGCAAAAAAAATTCCTTCGTCCATCGTGTATGAAGACGAGGACTTGCTGGCCTTCAAGGACATCAACCCGGCCGCCCCCGTACATCTGTTGCTGATTCCGAAGCGCCACGTGGCCAGCCTGTCCGACTGCGACGATAGCCATACGGACATGCTGGGCAAGCTGCTGCGCCTGGCGCCGAAACTCGCTGCCGAGTTCGGCTGCGCCGTCACGTATGAGGCCGATGGCACACCCGCCGGCGGCTTCAAGACCATGATCAACAGCGGCCCGAACGGCGGGCAAGAGGTGTATCACCTGCACATGCATGTGTACGGCGGCCCCCGCCCCTGGCGTGGCCAGCACTGATTTCGCCGTACGCCGGGTTCGCGTGTATACTACCGGCATTGGTCGACGCTATTCGGGCACCGTCCCGCAAGGAGAATGTGATGGGTTCATTGAGTATTTGGCACTGGGTGATCGTTCTGGTCATTGTGATGCTGGTCTTCGGCACCAAGAAACTGGGCAACATCGGCGGTGATATCGGCAAGGCCGTCAAAGGCTTCAAGGATGGCGTCAAGGGCGACGATGACGCCCCGGCAGCCAACACCCCTCCTGCTGCGCCATCGCAAGTGGCCGACAAAAGCACCATCGACGTCGAGACGAAAGAGAAAAGCAAGTTCTGATAGCGTGGCGGGGCGCTTGCCTCGTCCGGTAACAGCCCTTGTCCGCTTATGATCGATCTCGGTCTCTCTAAAATCGCCATCATCGGCGTGGTTGCATTGATAGTCATCGGCCCTGAAAAGTTGCCGAGAGTGGCGCGCATGGCCGGTACCCTGTATGGCCGCGCGCAACGCTACCTGAACCAGGTGAAATCCGAAGTCTCGCGCGAAATTGAAATGGAAGAGCTGAAAAACCTGCAGAAGGAAGTGCAGGATGCAGCCCATTCCGTCAAGCAAAGCGTGGAGAAATCCATGCATGGCGTGGAAAACTCGATCTCCGGCAACCTGGCCGAGGTGGAAAACGCCTGGCGCGGCGATTCCAGCTCGTATGATGGACACCACGATGCGCATGAAGCCATGCTGCGCGCCACCAATGACGACCTGGCCCGCAAGGCGCGCGAATTCCGCCGCAAGAAGCTGGTGCGCAATTCCGCCATCCCTGGCTGGTACAAGCAGCGCCATGGCGGCAAGCAGCACGTGCAGTCGGCGGCCGCCCGCGTGGCGCGCTTCCGTCCGCGCGCCAGTTCCTCCTCCTTTTACTCATGAGTAGCAAATCCCCGGTGGAAGAAACCTTTATCTCGCATCTGGTCGAGCTGCGCAACCGCCTGGTCAAGGCCTCGATCGGCATCGCCGTCGTCTGCGCCGTGCTGTTCTATTGGCCCGGCCCCTCGCAGATCTACGATTTTATTGCCGCGCCGATGATCGCCTCGCTGCCGGCCGGCTCGAAAATGATCGCCACCGGCGTGATTTCGCCGTTCCTGGTGCCGATGAAAGTGACGCTGGTGATCGCCTTCATCGTCGCCTTGCCCTGGGTGCTATACCAGATGTGGGCGTTTATCGCGCCCGGCCTGTACACGCATGAAAAGCGCCTGATCGCGCCGCTGGTCATTTCCTCGTCCCTGCTGTTCATGGCCGGCGTGGCCTTCTGCTACTTCTTTGTGTTTGGCCGCGTCTTCCACTTCATCAGCGACTTTTCGCCATCGTCGATCGCGGTGACGCCCGATATCGAAAACTACCTCGATTTCGTCATGTCGATGTGCCTGGCCTTTGGCGCGACGTTCGAAGTGCCCGTGGTGGTGGTGATCCTCGTGCGCATGGGCTTGGTTACTATCGCGAAACTCAAGGAAGTGCGTCCCTACATCATCGTCGGCGCCTTCGTGATAGCCGCCATCGTCACGCCGCCGGACGTGGTCAGCCAGTTCTCGCTGGCCATCCCCATGTGCCTGTTGTTCGAGCTGGGCCTGCTGGTGGCGCCCATCTTCGTCAGGGCCACCCAGGCGCCGGAAGAAGCGTCCTAGACGCTGTACCATACTCGTAAGCAAAAGCCGCTGACCTCTTTCGGGAGCAGCGGCTTTTTTATTGCCAGAGGGGGTAGGTGAGTGCTTACTGCAGCATCAATTTGCTGAGGATGCCCAGGTTGAGCAGGATCAGGGTGCTCATCATCCAGTACACGTCTTTCATGTCCGCGCCATGGCGCAAGTCCAGGCGTTCCAGGCGCGCATCGAATTTTTGCTCGGAGTGATCGAATCTGGCATCGAATTTCTGTTCAAGTGCATCTATTCTGCTATCGAACTTCTGTTCCAGTGCATCTATTCGGCTATCAAGTTTTTGTTCCAGTGTATCTATTCGGCTATCAAGTTTCTGTTCCAGTGTATCTATTCTGCTGTCGAGTTTCTGTTCCTGCGCATCTATTTTCACATCAAGGGCCCCCACCCTGGTGTCGACTCTTTGCGCCACCAGCTTGATTTCCCCCAGCAGATTGCGTTCCAGCGCCGCCAGTTCGCCATGCACGACCACGGCTGAACCGAGCACATCACCCAGGGCTGCCGCATGCGCTTCCGCTTGCTGCGTGGGCACGCCGGCCGAGGCGAGGCGTTTGGCGTAATCGAGGGTGTCGAACTGGATGGGCATATGCATGGACGCTCCTGACTATCACCCTAGCAGAAAAATCGGCAATTGCCAGTGAGGAGTGCGGTGGCGCCAGCCTTCCCGTCAGCTTAATGGGCAGGAGCGCTGGCGGTTTGCGACGGCGCAAACGGATGCAAAAAGGGCGCCGCAGCGCCCTTTGCAAGCCGATGGCGAGCGCCAGTTAATTCATCAGTTCCTTGATGACTTTCACGGGGGCGCTGCCGTAGCTGAGGAATTGCTCGTGGAAATCCTTCAGCACGAATTTGCTGCCCAGCGCTTGCTTGCGCTGTTCGCGCAAGTCCATGATTTCGCTGTAGCCGCTGAAATAGCTGGTCAGCTGAACCGAGCTCAGCTGCACGCGGCGCCATTTTTCCGTCGCTTCACGCTTGGTCTGGAAGGCCTGGCGCGTCAGCAGGTCCAGCGCCTGCTCCTGCGTCATGCCCTGCACGTGCACGCTGTAGTCAAGGATGGTGTTGGTGACGCTGCGCAAGTTCCACTTCGAATACATCAGCCACATTTCCGGCGCATTGTTGCCATAGCCCGATTCAAGCATCATGCGTTCGCCATACACGGCCCAGCCTTCGATCATGGCGCCGTTGCCGAAGATGGACTTGACCAGCGACGGCGACTTGTTGGCATACACGAGTTGCGTGTAGTGGCCAGGGATGGCTTCGTGGATGTTCAGGATCTGCAAGATCCAGTGGTTGTACTCGCGCAAGCTGCTTTCCGCTTGTTCCGCCGTTTCGCCATCGAGCGGCGTCACGTTGTAATAGGTGCGGTCCTGCGGACGGTAGGGGCCGGGCGCCTCGATGCTGGCGCCAGCCACGCCGCGCTGGTAAGCGGGCGTTTCACGCACGACCAGGGGCTTTTTCGGGTCCATCGTCAGCAGGTTGTGGCTGGTCACCCATTCCTGCAACTCGGGGATCTGGCGGCGGATTTCCGGCACGAAATCGGCGGGCGCCACGTGATTGCTGGACAGCTTGTCGATCACCATGCCGATCTTTGCCGTGCGGTCCGCCGGCTTGGCCGTGGCGCCCATGGTTTTCACCCACAGCTCGTCGGACAGGCTATCCATGTGCTCAAGCAACTTTTCGCGCGCGGCCAGGGCTTTCTGGTACATCTGCTCGGCGCTCACGCTGGCCTGGATATCGTAGGCAAATTTCTGTTCGTACAAATCTTTGCCGATGCGGAAGGAGCGCGCGTTGCCGTTCTGCGCCAGCGCGGCATCCTGCTCCGTCAGCCAGGCGGCATATCCTTGCACGGCCGAGCGGGCCGCGGCGATGCGCGTGTGGTACAGCTGTTTTTCGAGCGGCGTCAGGATGGACGCCTGTGCCGTCTTGTTCAGATCGTCAAGCACGCTGAGCACGCCGGCGCTCTGGGCGATGGCCAGTTGCGTGTGTTCGCGCGTGGGGTTGACGATGCTGGCGCGCGCGGCCGCATAGTATTGCGGTACGCTGGCGATGCGCTTGAGCAAGGTGCGCAGGCGCTGCGGCTGCGCCGCGTATTCCGTGTTCAGGATGAAGTCGATGGAGCCGGCCACGTTGTACTGGGCGGGATTCCATTCGAATTCGCGGAAGGTGGTCAGGTACCAGCGGTCCGATTGCAGTTTATTCGTCAGCAAGGCCAGGTCGGTACGTTGCTTGTCCGACATTTTGCTGGCATTCAGCTTGCCGAACTTGCCCAGCCATTCTTCGATGAAGGCCAGTTGCTTCTGGCGGCTGGCCGCGTCGGGAATGCTCAGGTTGGCGGCGCCATCGTACTTGCCGACCGAAATCGCGCTTTCCGGGTCCATGCGCCACAGGGCCGTGAGGAACTGGCCGCTCAGGTTATTCATGGAGCGGTCGCTGCTGTTCTCGCTGGCGACGGCGGCGACCGTGGCTGCCGTGGCGGCACTGACAACGGCCGCTTTCTTGGCGACGGTTTTTTTCTTGCTGCTGCTGGTACTGGCCTTGCCGTTCTTCTGCGGCTTCTTGGCGGCGCTGGCCGGTGTCAGGGTAAAGGCCAGCATCAATGCGGCGAGCGCAACTTTATTTTTTATTAGCATAGTTCATCTCTTGAATATTTTGCTGTTTGTTCTCATCGGAAAATAATAAACTGATAATATAAGTAACAAACAACTATTGAAAGGTTGGCTTTGCTTGCCAGGGCGGCCAAAGATTAGCATTAATTTCCGCGCTTGCGCAGTTTTTTGCCAAGCCAGCCAGCCCCGCTAGACGACGATGGCGCTGCCTTGCAGCATCTCCTGCTGACGCGCATTGATGGCCGCCACGGCATCCTTGCCGCGCGCCATGCCGGTGGCGTGGATTTCGATGTCTTGCGTGTAGCGCTGGCTGACGCGCACCGTGTAGGACTGGAACAGCCAGCTCCAGAAATTGGTTTCGTAGACGGCTTCATCCATGTCGCGCCATTTGACGCCCATGAGTTTCTTTTTCCACGGCAAGATGCCGGACGCCAGCCACACGCCCGACTCATCGTAGTACAGCTGATAGCTGCGGATGGTCAGCAGGCGGTAGCCGACGATCAGGGCCGAGCCGATCAGCACGACGAAGGCGGCGCGCGCGTTGTACTTGAAGGCCAGCGGCAGGGCGGCAAAAAACAGCAGCACGGCAATGACGAAGGTGCTGACATAGGCGGTCCAGGATTTGCCGCACAAAAAGGTGGCGCGCTGGCCGGCGCTGGTGGCGATAAAGTCGGTCATGGCGTGGGATAGAAACAGGGAAAAACGATCATCGCATGGAACGCGGTGGCGCCGCGCATTTTTTCAATCTCATTGCTTCAACCCCTCCTGCAGCATGCCCAGCATGTCGCTGGCCGACATGCGCGCGGCCGCGTCGCTGCCTTCCAACAGACTGTCGGCCAGGTCGCGCTTATGCTGGTGCAATTCGACGATGCCTTCCTCGATCGTGTGTTTCGCCACCAGGCGGTAAATCGTGACGGGACGCAATTGCCCCATGCGGTGGGCGCGGTCCGAGGCCTGGTCTTCCACGGCCGGATTCCACCACGGATCCATGTGGATCACGTAATCGGCCGCCGTCAGGTTGATGCCCATGCCGCCCGCTTTCAGGCTGATCAGGAAAACATCGCCTTCGCCCGCCTGGAAGGCATCGACGCGGCGCTTGCGCTCCTGCATCGGCGTGCTGCCGTCGAGATACTGATAGCTGACGCCATGCTGTTCCAGGTGCTGGCGGATCAGGGTCAGATGGTCGACAAACTGGCTGAAGACGAGCACCTTGTGGCGGTTTTCCAGCAAGCCCGACAGCAGCTCGGCGAAGGCCGCCAGCTTGCTGCTGGCCAGGCCCAGTTCCGGCGCCACCAGTTGCGGATTGCAGCAGGCGCGGCGCAGCTTCATGATTTCGGCCAGGATCTGGATGGCTTTCTTCGACGCCGGCCCTTCTACCATGGCCAGCTTTTCCAGCGCTTCGCGGCGCAACGATTCGTACAGCGCCGTTTCCTGCGGCGACAATTCCACTTCCAGCACGATTTCCGTGCGCGACGGCAACTCCGACAGCACTTGCGTCTTCGTGCGGCGCAAGATGAACGGTGCGATCAGACGGCGCAGCCGCAAGCGCGCGCCGGCCGCCGCCCGCTTGTCCTGATCTTTCTCAATCGGCCCGGCGAAGCGCAAATTAAACTGGTCGAGAGTGCCCAGCAAACCGGGGTTGATGAAGCGGAACAGATTCCACAATTCACCCAAATGGTTTTCCAGCGGCGTGCCGCTGGCCAGCATGCGGAAGTCCCCTTGCAAGGCCATCACGGCTTGCGAGCGCTTGGTGGCGCCATTCTTGATCGCCTGCGCTTCGTCGAGCACGATCGTATGCCAGCGTACGCCGGCAAACAGGGTCGCTTCCTGCTGCAGCAAGCCATAGCTGGCCACCACCACGTCGAACGGATGCAAGGTATCGAGCATGTCGGCCCGGTCACCGCTGCCGAACAGCTTGACCTTCAAGGTGGGCGCAAAACGCTGCGCTTCGCTGATCCAGTTCATGCACACGGACGTGGGCGCCACCACCAGGGTGGGGCCGTTGGGCGCGCGCGCCAGGATCAGCGCCAGCGCCTGCAAGGTCTTGCCGAGTCCCATGTCGTCGGCCAGGCAGGCGCCCACGCCCCAGTGCGCCAGGCGCGCCAGCCATGCGTAGCCGGCCAGCTGGTAGTCGCGCAAGTCCGCCTGCAGGGTACTGGGCAGCTGCGGCTGATAATCGTCGAGGGCGCGCAGGCGCAGCAAGTGTTCGCGCCAGAGTTTGTCGGCTTTTACGCCGCCCGCATCGTTGGCCAGTTCTTCCAGCGCGAAGGCGGCCAGCGGGTGGATGTGCACGCCATCGGCATGCGCTTCGCCATACGCGGCCAGTTCCGACAGGCGCCGGTGCAATTCGTCGCTGAGGGCCAGGAACTGGTTGTCGCCCAGGGCCACGAAGCGGCTTTTATTGTTCTGCATCAAGTCGAGCAGGGCGCGCAAATCCATCACCTTGTCTTCATCGATCTGCACTTCGCCGCTGGCGGCAAACCAGTCTTTTTCGCTCTTGATATTCAAGCGCATCTGGCCGCTGTCGATGCGTTTCGACACGCGTATGGTTTCGCCTTCGGGCCACGCCAGAACGATGCCAGCGGGATCGAGCGCCTGCAGCTCCACCAGCAGTTGCAGGCCCAGCGCAGGCTGGCCCAGCAGCCACTCGCCGTGTTCCTCTTCCGCCTCTTCCAGCACCAGGCATTTTCCGATCAGCTGGCGCTGCGCTTCGCGTTCCCCGTTCAGGTCGCGCCGCGCTTGCACGGCGCGGCCCGCCACGTCGGCAAACACGCTTTCGGCACCGCTGCCGGGCGCGTAATAGGCGCCGTTGTCGAGCAGGGGGCGCACTAAAATCTGCATTTTCAGGCCCTGCTGGTACGGCAGCAGGTGCACGTGCAGGCGGTGGTCGGCCGTGATGACTTCCGCGTCGCCGGCGCCACCGCCGATATCCGATTGCACGGTGACCATCGATGAAATGGCGCCGATCGCCTGCATCACCTGTTTTTCCGCATGCAGCGGTACGGACAGTCCCAGGCCCACGATGGCGCCGATGCGCCGGTGCTCGTCGAGGATGTGCACCACGCGCAGGCGCGTCGGCGTTTCGCGCTGCACCACGACGCTGCCGCCGTTGTCGGGTAATGGCGGCTGCATGCCCAGCCACAGCTGCCCCTCGTGCGACTTGATCAGCAGCTCGGGCGCGCCGGCGATCAGTTCCACGCGCGTGTCAGGATGGTCGAGCCAGAACACCAGCGGGTGGCCCACCAGCAAGATAGCGGCCTTGTCCAGCTCGATTTCATAGCGCGGTGCCGACGAATAATATTGTTTGAACGGTGCGATGCTGCCTGCCGCGCGGGCGTCTTGCGGCGTCAGGAAATCGATGTCGCCCGCTTCCTCTGCCAGGCGTTTGAGGCCCATGGCGCGGCCCTTGCTCCAGCCACCGCGCGCGTCGCGTTTCTGCTCGCGCACTTCCACGGCCGTCAGGCCGAAACGCGGGTCGAACGCCACCAGCCACACCAGGCGCGAGACGCTGCCGATGGCTTCGGCAGGTGCGTTCTGCTGCAGGTTGATCAGCGCGCTCAGCTGGCGCTGCCACGCTTCCTGGCGCTCGAACCACGGCGTCATGTCCGTCAAGCCATGCTGCGCACGCTTGGCCGTCGCATAGCGCTCCTGCTGCGGCTCGCCCAGCAAGCCCAGCAAGCCGGCCGCCTGCGCGGCGATCAGGTCGTAGCCGGCTGCGTCGGCTTGCTGCACCAGCAGGCGCAATTGATCCTTGCGTTCGCTCAATTGCGGCAGCGCCAGCCAGTAGTACAGCAAGGCCTGGAACAGCTGCGCCTGCAGTCCCGTTTCCCAGCTGCGCGTGGGGATGCTTTCCACCAGCATGACGCCGGCACGCACCAGGCGCAAGGTATTCAACTGCTGGTAGACGATGCTGTCGTGGTTCGGCTGCGCATGCAGGGCGATATCGAGATAGGTTTCCGCGCTTTTCAGCAGCTTGGCGTCGTTGCCGCGCAGCAGGGCCAGCACGTACAGGTGGCCGCCGATGCCCGTGAAGCACAGCTTGCGCTTGCCCGCCTCCTTGCGCAGTCCTTTCAGGGCCGTGTCAAAGCCCGCCACGGCGTGCGCGTGTTCGCCGCGCAACAAGGCGATGCTGCTGTCGACAAACAGCGCCTGCGGCCCCTGCTGGCCTGCCAGGTAGCGCGCGGCGGCGTCGAGTTCGCCGCACAGCAGGGCATCCTCGGCCAGGGCCAGCGGCAGGGCGGCGCCGATATGGTCGCCGGCCGCCGCCTGGCGCGCGTGGTGCGCGCGCGCGTAGCTGCGGATGGCGTGCGCCGTGGCCGGCTCGCGCGGGGCGTTGCCCAGCAGCACGGCGAGGATGTCATCCTGCAGTTGCGGCATGACGAAAGACAGCATCTCCGGCTCGAACGGGCGGCCGAAAATCTCGATCAGCGGATGCAGCTGCTGCGCTTCATAGCAGGCCATGCAGGCGGCCAGGATGGCCGCCACCTGGCGCACTTCGTCGTTGCGCAAGAGGGCGATGCGCAGGCGCGCCACGCCTTGCCGGTAGCTGCGCAATTCCACATAGCCATCCCAGTTGCGGCGCACGGGGTTGATGGTTTCGATGGCCTGGCACAGGTCGCGGAACGCCAGGTGTTCGATGGCCGCGCGCATGGCGGGCCAGCGCAGCTTCGCTTCGCAGGCATAGCCGCGTCCCACCACCTCGGACGCCAGCGCGTGCCGCGTCAAATGCTGCAGCATGCCCGTGACGGTGAGCAGGGCAAACGGCGTGCCGTCCGGCTCGACGATATTGGCGCGCTGCAAGTGTTCATACACGGCATGCTTGCCCACCGGCTCGCCCGCAATGGCCAGCAGGGCCAGGATCATCCGTTCGTGCTGCTCCAGGGCAGCGAATTCGTCAAGCAGGAGCTGGTCGAGATGCGGATCGGTCATGCGGGCAAATTGGCAATCTGCACGGGCGGCTCGCCGGCCGCCACGGGCAGGCCGAACACGCGCTGGTAGAAATACAGTTCCGCCTCCAAGGTGCGCACGATGTTTTCCGCCTTGCGGAAGCCGTGTCCCTCGCCTTCCAGTGGCACATACGCGACGGGTACGCCGCGCGCCTGCAGGGCGTCGACCATCTGTTGCGACTGCTGTGGCGGCACCACCTTGTCATCGAGGCCCTGGAAGAAGATCATCGGGCGCGACAGCTTATCCGTGTGGTGGATGGGCGAGCGCTCGCGGTACAGCGCTTCGGCCTGCGGCTGGGGGGCGATCAGATAATCTGTATAGCGCGATTCGAACTTGTGCGAATCGTCGTCCAGGCCCTTCAGGTCGGACACGCCGTAGTAACTGGCGCCGGCCTTGAAGACATCGTGGAAGGTCAGCGCGCACAGGGTCGTCAGGCCGCCCGCGCTGCCGCCGCGCACGATCAGGCGTTCGGGGTCGGCCAGGCCGTTGGCGGCCAGGTAACGGGCGCCGGCGATGCAGTCTTCCACGTCGACGATGCCCCACTGCCCGCGCAGCGCGTCGCGGTATTCGCGGCCGAAACCGCTGCTGCCGCCATAGTTGACGTCGAGCACGCCAATGCCGCGGCTGGTCCAGTACTGCGTCGCCAGTTTCAAGGTATTGCTGGCCATGCTGGTGGGGCCGCCATGGCTGATGACGATGACGGGCGGTAATGTGCCTGCGGGCGCCTGCACGTCGCCATTGGTGGGCGCATAAAAGAAGGCGTAGGCCGTGCGGCCGTTGCTGCTAGAAAAGCTCAAGCTGCGCGGCACGGACAGGTAAGCCAGCGCGGGCAATTGCGCGATCGATTGCGCCAGCACTTCCAGTTCGTGGTTCGACAGGTCGATGCGCGCCAGTTCCAGCGCGATGGTGGGGCTGCCGCCGAGCAACGCGACGAAGCCGGGGCCCACGCGCAGTTCGCGGATTTCCTGGTACGGGTGGGGAATCGGCTCCAGTTTCGCCTCGGCCACATTCAATTGCGCCAGGTAGCTGATGCCGGCCTGGATATACGTGCAGACGATCTCGTCGTCGGACAGAAAACCGTACATGCTGGCGCCGAAGGTCCAGTGCGGCGTGGCAAATTCCGCTTCCATCGGGCACAGCGCCTCGATGTCGGCGCCATGCAGGCGGTATAAATTCCACCAGCCGCTGCTGTCGGAAACGAAGTGCAGCAAGCCGTTCGGCGACCATTCCGGCTGGCAAATCGACTCGCGCGCGCCGCCGGCGATCAGGCGTGGCGACCCCAGGCTGCCGTCCGCGTGCACGTCGGCCAGCCACAGTTCCGTGCCTTGCCACGGCAGGCGCGGGTGGTCCCAGCTGATCCAGGCCAGCTGGCTGCCATCCGGCGACAAACGCGGCGCCGCATAAAAGTCGTGGCCGCGCGCCAGCACCGTAGCGTGTCCGTCGAAGCCGACGGCGGCCAGGCAGTTTTCCGGATGCGCGTGCCCTTCTGTCGGATGCTGCTCGCGCACGGCGATCAGGCGGGCACGGGCCGCATCGACGACGAAGTCCGCGTGGCGCGTGTTGCCACCCGTGGTCAACGCTTCCGGCGCGGCGTCGCCGGCCACGCGGTACAGGCAATTGTCGGCGAAATGCGAAAAATACACGGTATCGCCGGCCACGGCATACGCGCCGCCGCCGTATTCATGCACGCGGGTGCGCACATTGAAGGGCGCCGGCGTGAGTTCATCGACCCGCGCGCCGCGCTGGCGCAGCAGGGTGTTGCGGCCCGCCTCGCTGGCGCGCCCGGCCAGCCAGAACACGTCGGCGCCATCCGCCCCGCCCAGGGCCAGCTGCGTCAGCGGCGAGGCGCCAGCGGCGACGATGGCCGCGCTGATCGGCGATGGCCAGATGCCATAAGGGGTGCTGGATGCGGTCGAGGTCATGCGGGCTCCGTGTCGTGGTGGAAAGGGGGGGCCTCCAGGCGGCGTCAGGCAGCGCGGCGGCGTGCATCATCATAAAGGAAGGGCCGGCACAACGAAAGTCATCGCTGTGCGTGGCAAATGCTGCAAAGCGGCACCTGAATCAATGATTTGCTGGCGATTGGATGCGATAATACCGCTTCTCCAAGCTCGATTGCCTGCCATGCCACAATTTGCTCCGCTCCAGAATGATACTTTCCTGCGCGCCCTGTTGCGCCAGCCGACCGAGCACACCCCTGTCTGGCTGATGCGCCAGGCGGGCCGCTACCTGCCCGAATACCGCGCCACGCGCGAGCGGGCCGGCTCCTTCCTGGGCCTGGCAAAGAATCCCGATTACGCCACCGAAGTGACCTTGCAGCCTCTGGAGCGCTTCCCGCTCGATGCGGCCATCCTGTTTTCCGACATCCTGACGGTGCCTGACGCGATGGGCCTGGGCCTGTATTTCGCCGATGGCGAAGGTCCGAAGTTCGAGCGTCCGCTGCGCACGGAGCAGGATGTGAAGGCCTTGCAAGTGCCGGACCTGGAGTCGCTCGACTACGTTTTCAAGGCCGTCACGCAAATCCGCACGGAACTCAATGGCCGCGTGCCGCTGATCGGTTTTTCCGGCAGCCCGTGGACCCTGGCGTGCTACATGGTGGAAGGCGGCGGCTCGAAAGAGTTCCATACCATCAAGAAGATGCTGTACAACCGCCCGGACCTGATGCACCACATCCTGGCCATCAATGCCACGTCCGTGGCGCAGTACCTGAACGCGCAAATTGATGCCGGCGCGCAAGCCGTGATGATTTTCGATTCCTGGGGCGGTGCGCTGGCCGATGGCGCCTACCAGGAATTCTCGCTGGCCTACATGCAGCAAGTGGTGGCGCAGCTGAAACGCGACAAGGATGGCGTGAAGATTCCCGCCATCGTGTTTACCAAGGGCGGCGGCCAGTGGATCGAGCAGATCGCCGACATCGGCGCCGATGCCGTGGGCCTGGACTGGACCGTCAACCTGACGCGCGCGCGCCAGCTGGTCGGCCATAAAGTGGGCTTGCAGGGCAACCTCGACCCGGCCATCCTGTTCGCCAGCCCGGAGCAGATCCACGCCGAAGTGGCGAAAGTGCTCAACGCCTTTGGCGCGCCATCGGCAGGCACGGGTCACGTGTTCAACCTGGGCCATGGCATTTCCCAGTTCACGCCGCCAGAATCGGTGGCAGCCATGGTGGAAGCCGTGCACAGCATGAGCCGTGCCATGCGCAGCGGCCAGTAAACAAGCGCATTCCCCTGGCACAGGGGTAGAGAGGCAGGCTTTCCAGCGAAAGCCTGCCTTTTTCTTTGCTGCGTCTTAGCAAGAAATACCGACTTATGCACAATTTTTTTTGCTGCGGAAATAAGAGGCAGTTGAAAAGCCATGCCCGGGGATGCTCTGCAAGTACTTGATTATTAAGAAATAAAAAATGCCTTGCCTGGCGGACTTTGTTGCAATTGATAAGGTTATTCTTCCGTTCGCCAGCCTTATTCCTTCATTGTCCACAAAGTTATCAACAGATTCTGTGGATAAAATTGAAAAGTATTTTGTTAACCGATACTTAGCGTCGATGTTCAGGTTTTACCTGAAGTGCATGTTGCACTGCATGATCATTCAACAATGTTTCGCCGCCCGGCTGGCAAAACCGAACGCTTGCCCGGCAATTGTCAACTTTGCCGCATATGGCGGAGATTTTTACGCAGGGCATGCATCAAAACGGTGCTTATTCCTGTATAAAAAAATCAGAAATGGTTCAGTTATGCACAGCGGCGGAAATGCCTCACGGATTTATCGCCTTCCTGGGATCAATTTTTAAGTCATTGATTTTAAATAGTTAATTTTTCTTGCGTGCCCCTCTTGACGGCGATCAAAATTTTCTGTCCACATTTTTATGAAAGTTAATTTTGCTTTGTCCACAAAGTTATCCACAGAATTTTCTTCAGGCATGATGACACGCTGTCCCGCCTGCTGTTAGGCGTTTGACGGACGAAACAAGTATCATGGCCCGCTGGCTTGATGCCTGACCTCCCGCCGCGCGATTGACCCTGCCGCGCGGTTTTTATTTAGATAGGCCAAACCCCATGTCGCAGTGCATTTTGACGTCGTGCATCCTGAAAATCGCGCTCGACACGCCCCTGAACGCCCTGTTCGACTATCGCTGGAACGCGGCGGCGGATGCGGACGCCGGCGCGGACGTGCCGCTACCGCAAGTGGGGCAACTGGCGCTGGTGCCGTTCGGCCGGCGCGAGGTGATGGGGCTGATCGTCGGCGTGTCCGACAGTACCGACGTGCCCGCCGCAAAATTGAAGGACGTGCTGGCCGTGCGCAGCCAGCTGGCGCCGCTGTCGGAGCAGTGGCTGGCGCTGGCCGCCTTCGCCGCCGATTACTACCAGCGTCCGCTGGGCGAGGTGGCGCTGCCGGGCTTACCGAAGAATCTGCGCGTGCTCACCACCGTGGCACTGGACCGCGCCATCAAGAAGCTGGCCAAGCTGGCCGATGCGCACGATGGCACGCCGCTGAACATGCCGGCCCTGAATGCCGCCCAGCAGGAAGCGGCCGATGCCATCGGCGGCGCCCGGGGTTTCAAGCCGACCTTGCTGTACGGCGTGACGGGCAGCGGCAAGACGGAAGTGTATCTGCAAGCCTGCGCCCAGGTGCTGGCGCGCGAGGACGATGCGCAAATCCTGATCCTGGTGCCGGAAATTAACCTGACGCCCCAACTGGAAGGCAATATCCGCGCGCGCTTTCCCGGCGTCATGCTAGCCACCCTGCACAGCAGCCTGTCCGAAGGCGAGCGCATGCTGCACTGGCTGGCCGCCCACCAGGGCCAGGCGCGCATCGTGCTCGGCACGCGGCTGGCTATCCTGGCGTCCTTGCCGAAATTAAAACTAATCGTCATCGACGAGGAGCACGACCCGTCCTACAAGCAGCAGGAAGGCTTGCGCTATTCGGCGCGCGACCTGGCCGTGTGGCGCGCCTGGCAATTGCAGATTCCCATCGTGCTGGGCTCGGCCACGCCCTCGCTGGAAAGCTGGCACCACGCGCAGACGGGGCGCTACCGCAAGCTGGAACTGCGCGAGCGGGCTGTCAAGAATGCGGTGTTGCCGCGCGTCAAGATCCTCGACATGGAGCGCGACAAGCCGAAAGATGGCCTGACCTCGCATCTGGTGGCCGCCTTGAAACTGCGCATGGAGCGCGGTGAGCAGTCGCTGCTGTTTTTGAACCGGCGCGGCTATTCGCCCGTGATCTGTTGTGAATCGTGCGGCTGGATCAGCAATTGCACGCGCTGCACCTCGTTCATGGTGCTGCACAAGCCCGAACACCGGCTGCGCTGCCACCATTGCAGCCTGGAATTGCGCATTCCCCGCCATTGCCCCACCTGCGGCAACGTCGATTTGCAGCCGCTGGGACGCGGCACGCAGCGGGTGGAAGAAGGTTTGCAGCAATTGTTTCCAGAGGCGCGCATCTTGCGCATCGATGCCGATTCCACGCGCAAGAAGGGCAGCGCGCAGGAAGCATTCGACACCGTGCACCGGGGCGAAGTGGATATTCTGATCGGCACGCAGATGGTGGCCAAGGGCCACGATTTCAAAAAGCTGACCTTGGTCGGCATTTTGAATCCGGACACGGCCCTGTTTTCACAGGATTACCGGGCCAGCGAACGCCTGTTCGCCCAGCTCATGCAGGTGGCGGGCCGCGCCGGGCGGGCCGCGCAGACGGAAGGGGGCAGCGTCAGTGAGGTGCTGATCCAGACGCGCTATGCGCGCCATCCGCTGTATGACGCCGTCGTCAACCACGATTACGACCATTTCGCCACCACCCTGCTGGAAGAGCGGGCGCAGGCGGCGTTGCCGCCGTATCTGTTCCAGGCCCTGCTGCGCGCCGAGGCGCCCGAGCTGGCCACGGCCATCGAGTTCCTGCAGGCGGCCAAGGAGTGCATGGCGCACCCGCAAGTGACCATCAATGACCCAATTCCCATGAGCATGACGCGCGTCTACAACGTGGACCGCGCCCAGCTGCTGCTGGAATCGCCCTCGCGGCCGGCCCTGCAGGCGTTTTTAAAAGAATGGTTAAGTGAGCTGCGCGCCATGAAGTCGCGCGTGAAATGGTCGCTGGAAGTGGACCCGCTCGATATTTAAGTTAATTCACTGAATTAGTTCAGATAGTCGCGCGCCGACTTGACGATCTGCTCGGACAGCAGCTTGGTAAATGGCGTGTCCAGGGTCCAGGCATGCCAGCTCAGCGGTACGTCCAGGGTGCTGCCCGGCAGCAGATCCACAAGGCGCTCCGTCGCCAGCGCTGGCGCGGCCAGGCGCTGCGGCATCAGGCCGTAGGCCAGGCCATCCAGGACGCAGCCGCGGCGCGCCGTTTCCACCGGTAAGGTGTGGTGCGGAAACGGTTCACGCATGCTCAATTTTTCAGCAAGGAAACGTGCCAGCAAGCCGTGCTGGCCCACCACGGCCGGCGCCAGCTGCACCGCCTCGGCACTGAAACCATCGCCGAACCAGTGGCCCGCAAACACGGGCGTGGCCACGCAGACATAGCGCAGCATGCCCAGCGGCGTGACGCTGGTGGCCGCCGCCGCGTCCAGTGCTGTGCCGGACTCGGCCGCCACGCAGCCAAACACGGAGCCGTCGCGCACCATCTGCAAGGCGCTGTCGCTGTCGGCCAGGCGTACGTCGAGCTGGCAGCGCGGCGGCGCCAGCAGGGCGTATAAAGTGTCGGGGAACCAGGTGGCCAGGCTGTCGGCATCGATGGCGATGGCGATTTCCGGCATGCTGACGCTGTTGCCCAGGTCGATGTCGAGCGACGCTTCCATCAGCTTGACGTTGCGGTGATGCACGATCAGGCGCTGGCCCAGGCCCGTCGGCACGGCTGGCTGGCCACGGATGATCAGCAGGCGCCCGCTGGCGTCTTCCAGCGCTTTGATGCGCTGCGAGACGGCCGACTGGGTGATGCCCAGCGCCAGGGCGGCCTTGTCGAAACTGCCGTGGCTGGCCACGGCGTCCAGCACGGCCAGCGCGCGATAATCGAGTGATCCCATTAGCTCAGCTTATAAATTCTAAAAATGATTAGTTATACTAATACATATATTGCAGCAAAGTAAAACCTTATTTTCGGCAAACGGGTAGTATCGAACGCTGTGAGCAACCTCAGTGGGATGGACAGCACCATGAAGACGATACAAGTGGATGTGGCCGTGATCGGCAGCGGCACGGCCGGCATGACGGCGCACAAGGCGGCGCGCATGCAGGGCAAGCGCGTGCTGATGATCGAAAGCGGGCCGTACGGCACGACCTGCGCGCGCGTGGGCTGCATGCCCAGCAAACTCTTGATCGCGGCGGCCGAGGCGGCCCATGCGGTGGCTGCCGCGCCCGCTTTTGGCGTGCATCCTGGCCCCGTGCGCATCGATGGCCAGCAAGTGATGAGCCGGGTGCGCAGCGAGCGCGACCGCTTTGTCGGTTTCGTGCTCGACGGCGTCGACGCCATCCCCGAGGAAGAAAAACTGCGCGGCCATGCGCGTTTTATGTCCCCCGGCACATTGCAGGTGGATGAACACACCCTCGTCGAGGCTGCCAGCGTGGTGATTGCCACCGGTTCCACGCCCATCGTGCCGCCCGAGTGGCAGGCGGCGGGCGACAGAGTCATCACCAGTGACGCCGTGTTCGAATGGACGGACTTGCCGCAATCGGTCGCCGTGGTCGGCAGCGGCGTCATCGGGCTGGAGCTGGGCCAGGCGCTGGCCCGCCTGGGCGTGCGCGTGACCCTGTTTGCGCGCGGCAATAAAGTCGCGCAGCTGACGGACCCGCTGGTGCTGCGCGAGGCGGGCGCCGTGCTGGCGCGCGAACTCGACATTCGCTTCCAGACCACGGTGGCGCACGTGGAAAAAACACCGGATGGCAGCGGCATCGTGCTGACCAGCCGCGATGGCGCGGGCACGGAAAAAACCGAGCAGTTCGAGTATCTGCTGGCCGCCATCGGCCGCCGTCCGAACGTGGACCAGATCGGCCTGGACACGGCGCAAATCGAACTCGACCGCCACGGCATTCCTCTGCATGACCGGCACACCATGCAGTGCGGCAAGAGTGCCATCTTCATCGCCGGCGATGCCGACAATGCCATGCCGCTGCTGCCCGAGGCGGCCGACGAGGGTCGCATCGCCGGGGAGAATGCAGCGCGCTTTCCTGACGTCAAACCTGGCTTGCGCCGCACGCCGCTGGCGATCGCCTTCACGGAGCCGCAGATCGCCACCTTGGGCGCCACCTACCAGCAACTGTGCGTGAGCCACGCGGGCCGCTTTGCCGTCGGTGCCGTGTCGTTCGGCAACCAGGGCCGCAGCCGCGTGATGCTGCAAAACCAGGGCATGCTGCGCGTGTACGCGGAGTTTGGCAGCAAGCGCTTTCTCGGCGCCGAGCTGATCGGCCCGCGGGCGGAACACCTGGGCCACTTGCTGGCCTGGGCATGCCAGGCCCAGCTGACGGTGCCGGCCATGCTCGACATGCCGTTTTACCACCCCGTCATCGAGGAAGGCGTGCGCACGGCCTTGCGCGAGCTGGCGCTGCACCTGGAAAAAGACCCGGAACACGCGCCCGGCTGCGCCGATTGCTCGCCTGGCGTCTGATGCAATTTTGATATTTACACAATTTTGTAGACAAGCGCACATGATTGCGCGATCATCGTTGCCATATTGGAATATTGATTAAAAGCAAAAAACATTTCAATTGGTTCATGCCCACGACTTCCCGATGATAAAAAGGGTGGCGGCTAGCGATGACGGAGACGATGTGAAAATTCGGCGCATTTATGCGGGAGAACTCGCCTTGGGCGTGGCTCTGCCCTGGGACGTGCATGACGAGACGGGCAGCTTGCTGGCCAGGCTGGGCCACGTCATCAGCAGCGAGAACCAGATCGCATTGCTGCTGGCGCGCGGCGTCATCGCCGATACCAGTGCCGATGTGCCGCGCACTGCCACGGAAGCGCCGTCGGCCCTGCGCATGCTGAACCTTGTCACGGCGGGCCTGGCCCTCGTCTTGCCGGCCATCGCGGCCGGGCAGGCGGGCAGCCACGCGTCCCTGGCGCCGCTGGCGCAACTGGTGGAAGAGGCGGTGGTACTGGACGCCGACGTGGCGCTGGCCTGCATCCTGCACAACCAGGGCGCGGGCGACTTTGCCGTGCGCCACAGCGTCGACACGGCCGTCATCACGGCCTTGCTGGCGCGCGCCCTGAAACTCGATGATGGTGTGATCCGCAGCGTGCTGCTGGCGGCGCTGAGCATGAATGTGGGCATGCTGGAACGCCATGCGGATTTCCAGCACAAGGCGGGCCCGCTGGATGCGCAGGAACGCGCCTATTTGCGCGCCCATCCGCAAGCGGGTGTCGACTTGCTGCGTGCTGCCGGCGTGACGGACGCCGTTTGGCTGCAGGCCGTGCTGCAGCACCATGAAAATATCGATGGCAGCGGCTATCCGCTGGGCACGCAAGGCGAGGCGATCGGTATCGGCGCGCGCCTGATCATGCTGGCCGACCGCTATTGCGCGCGCGTGTCAAGGCGCAGCTATCGCCAGCCCCTGCTGCCGAACGTGGCCCTGCGTGAAATGCTGATGGCCGACAAGGCCACGCTGGATGCGCCGCTGGCCTCGCTGCTGGTGCGCGAGCTGGGCATCTACCCGGTCGGCACCTTCGTCAGACTGCTGAACGGGGAAATCGGCGTCGTCACGCGCAAGGGCTTGAATGCCACCACGCCCCACGTGCAATCGCTGATCGGCCCGCGCGGCGCGCGCCTGGACGTGCCGCTGCGCCGCGACACGCGCGTGGACCTGCACGCCATCCGCGAAGTGCTGAGCGCGGAGCAGGCGGGGCTGCAGTTTCGCCCCGACCAGCTGTGGGGCAGCAGCGCACGAATTTAGCGCGGGAGGTTAATTCAGCAGACCCGCATCCAGCCGCCCTTCGAGCGCCAGCTCGCGCATGATGCGCACCGTATCGATGTCGGACTCCTTGTAGGCGGAGCGGCGGAAGTCGTCGTACAGGGCGTTGGCCGCATCGGTGGCCGCGTCGTGGCCGTCGTCATACTGGAAGCGCACCCACAGGCTCGCTTCATCGGGCATCTCGATGGTCATCACCAGCGAAGACGCGCTGATATCCTGTTGCGCCGGCACTTCGTAGCGCACCTGCAGTTGCGGGATCAGCACCACCCTGTCGTTGATGACCAGCTCGCCATAGCGCAGGCTGCGCGCGAAACCGGCGTCGCTGCGCTCGCTGATCTGGCACTCGTCCAGGTGCGGCACGAACAGCCTGGGCGACTCGGCGCGCAAGACCAGGCCGCGCCAGACTTGTTCCAGGCTCAAGGTGTCGATCAGCGGGTTGAGCGGATCGTTGATTTCAATCAGATGTTCAAATTTCATGGGACTGTCATTCGATAAGTGGGCGCGCACGCGCGATATAGGCGGAATGGTACTCCAGCGCTGACATCGCCGCACGCATGGCATGGGCCAAGATGGCGGCACAGGGCGAGATATCAATGCCATTGCCTGTTTTTCATGCAGATCTTGCCGTGCAAATGGGGCGCGCGACGCTGTTACAATGGGCTGCTGTTCCCTGCGGAAATACCTTGATGTCCAAAGCACCACAGTTCGGTCTGAATGCGCCCCAAAGCGAAGCGGTTACCTACCTCGACGGCCCTTGCCTGGTGCTGGCGGGCGCCGGTTCGGGCAAGACGCGCGTGATCACGCAAAAGATCGCCCATCTGATCGAAGACCGGGGCTATGACCCGCGCACCATCGCCGCGCTGACTTTTACCAACAAGGCGGCGCTGGAAATGCAGGAGCGCATCGCCAAACTGTTGAAGCAACCACGCCAGGCCAAGCAGCTGACGGTGTCGACTTTCCACTCGCTGGGCGTGAAAATCCTGCGCCAGGAAGCCAATGGCGTCGGACTGAAAGACCGCTTTTCCATCATGGACAGCGACGACTGTTTTTCCCTCGTGCAAGACCTTGCCATTACCACCGATAAACAGGTGATACGCGGCATCCAAAATGCCATGTCTTTGTGGAAAAACGGCCTGATCGACCCGGACATGGCGCTGGCGCAAGCCAAGGATGAGGACGAAGCGAACGCGGCGCGCATCTACCGCAGCTATGTGGCGACGCTCTCCGCCTACCAGGCCGTCGATTTCGACGATCTGATCCGCTTGCCGGTGGAACTGTTCCGCAACAACGGTCCCGTGCGCGACAAGTGGCAGCGCCGCCTGCGCTACCTGCTCGTCGATGAATACCAGGATACGAATACCTGCCAGTACGAACTGGTGAAACTGATGGTGACGGGCATCGGCAAGAAGCCGATGTTTACGGCCGTGGGCGACGACGACCAGGCCATTTATGCCTGGCGCGGCGCCACCGTGGAAAACCTGAAGACGCTGGAGACGGATTTCCCCGACTTGCGCGTCATCAAACTGGAGCAGAATTACCGCTCCACCATGCGCGTGCTGAACGCGGCCAATGCCGTCATCGGCAACAATCCGAAACTGTTTGAAAAGTCGCTGTGGTCGGAACATGGCCTGGGCGAGCCGATCAAGGTGCTGGGCATGCAGACGGACGAGCAGGAGGCGGAGCAGGTCGCCATCATGATTTCGGCTGACCATTTTGAACGCAAGAACAAGTTTTCAGATTATGCGATTTTGTACCGGGGCAATCACCAGGCGCGCATCATCGAGCAGTGTCTGCGCAAGGAGCGCATTCCGTACACGATCTCCGGTGGCCAGAGCTTCTTCGACAAGGCCGAGATCAAGGACATCATCAGCTATCTGCGTTTGCTGGCGAACGAAGACGACGACCCGGCTTTCATCCGCGCCGTGACGACGCCGCGCCGTGGCGTGGGCCAGTCGACGCTGGAAGTGCTGGGCGCGTTTTCGGGGCAGTGGCAGTGCTCGCTGTTCCAGGCCGTCTTTAAAGGCGGTATCGAGGCCAAGCTGACGGACCGCCAACTGGGGCCGCTACGCGACTTCTGCAACTTCATCAACGACCTCGAATCGCGCGCCAGCCGTCCCGGCGCGGCCGGCAGCGGCGACAACGCGGCCGAAGTGCTGGACGACATGATGAAGGAAATCCACTACGAATCGTATTTGTACGATGCCTTCGAGGAACGGCAAGCGCAAAGCAAGTGGCAGAACGTGCTGGAATTCGTCAATTGGCTGAAGGAACGGGGCCGGGGCGGCAAGGACCGCGACGGCGAAGAAAAGAACGTGCTGGAATTGACGCAGATGGTGGCCCTGATGACCATGCTCGAAGGCAAGGACGAAGAGCAGGATGCCGTGCGCATGTCCACCCTGCACGCGTCAAAGGGTCTGGAATTCCCGCACGTGTTTCTGGTCGGTGTGGAAGAGGGCATTTTGCCGCACAAGGGCGACCCCGATGCACCGGCCGAAACCATCGCCGCACGCATCCAGGAAGAGCGCCGCCTGATGTATGTTGGCATCACGCGCGCCCAGCGCACCTTGCACGTCACCTGGTGCAAGAAGCGCAAGCGGGCGGGCGAGCAAGTTCATTGCGACCCGTCGCGTTTCATCAAGGAAATGCAACTTGACGTGGGCGACGCCGTGCCGACGGAGTCGGAAATCATTTCGCCGAAAGAACGTCTGGCGCGTATGAAGGCCTTGCTGGCCACGCCGAAAGTGTAAGCGGCGTTCAGGCTTCCACGGCGCCGTCCGGCGTGGTTTTTGGCACGATGGCCAGCTGCATGCCCAGCGCATCGAGCATCTTCAAAATGGTTTCGAAGCGCGGTTTGCTACCTTCGCGCAAGGCTTTATATGCACCTTCGCGCGTGATGTCGGCCCGGGCCGCCACCTTGCCCATGCCGTAGGCACGCACCACGTCGTTCATGGCCGACTGGAACAGTTCGGCGTTGCCGGTGGCGACGATTTCGCTCATGTAGGCGGCCATGGCGGCCTTGCTGGTCAGGTGTTGCGTCGGGTCAAATTTGCTCAGGCCTAAGGCTTCCAGGTCGTCGAGGTCGAAGGTGTCGTGATGGATGTCCTGGTTCATTTCTTTCGTGCTCCTGTGGATGCCGCCGCCCTTTCTTCAGGGCCGCCTGCCGGGCTTTCAAGTCCCTGAGGATCGCTTGCGCCTGCCTGATGTCGCGTTGCTGGCTCGATTTGTTTCCACCCAACAGCATCAAGATCAGGGTGCCCCGATTCGTTTCGTGAAAATACACGCGCCAGCCAAGTCCCGTCTGTAAAAAGCGCAGCTCGCACACGCCTTCGCCTACTGGCCGCCAGTCGCCACCGTGCTGCAAATGCTTGATGCGCGCATCGATGGCGGCCACCGCCACGTCATGCAGGGAGTCTTCCCAGCGCCGGTATTCGGCCGTCTTGCGCGTGTCGATCAGGTCAGGCAAAGTGGATACGTCCAGTGTAATCGTTTGTTCTCATTCCTCAAGCGGTTTGATTCAGCCATCAGGGAGGAATAGGCAGAAATGGCCACCTGACCGATGGGGAATGGACGAGGTTTGTGCTGGAGCACGCCGCTGCGGCGGTAGAATGCCGCTTTCAGTCAGGAATCACCGAGAGCACCATGGACAATGCAGAACAGATGGAAATACGTTTCGTCGATATCGAAATCAAGCTGGCGCAGCAGGAAGACCTGGTCGAGTCGCTGAACCAGATGGTGTACCAGCAGGGCAAGCGCATCGATCAATTGGAAGCGATGCTGCACAAGCTGGGCGAGCACGTGCGCGACGGGGCGCAGCAGGCGAATGGCGGACTGGTGAACGAGCGCCCGCCGCATTATTAATCAAGGAAATTGCCTGGTTACCGCTGCTCGTCCAGCGCGGTCCATGCCGGCAACTGGTGCTTGCGCCGGTCGCGCGCATAGACGCTGGCCATGGCGATGCCAAACAGGCTGCCTGCCACGCAGGCCGCCACTAGCGCCGCCAAGGGCGATAACGGGGTGGCGGCATCGGGCCGCGACCAGAAGAAAATCCACATGATCAGGCCCCAGAACATGCCGAACCAGAGTCCCATGCCGAGCGCGGCACGCAGGAAGGACTGGAAATGCGGCGGCGGAACGGGCACGCCGGCCTTCCACAACAGGCGTATCAGCGGCGGCGCATAGTGGCTGCGGGCCATGCCCGTGTTGCTCAACAGTTCCAGGGCGCGTGTCTTGCGGTGCTCAAAGCTCATGGATTCTCCGGTTGCCGAATGGATACTATATGCCATACAGGTCAGCTGAGCATTGATATTTCTCATGGGGAGGCAGAGGAGCTGCCGTATTGGCGTGCATGTCTGGAGAGTCGGGCGTGAAAACCTTTCATGTATGGGCGTATCGCTACCATCAGTAGTTGCGGGTGACGCAAGTGTGTCAGGCTGTTATTATTTCAGGCTGGCCCGCGACACAATCGCGGCTCTCTTGCGTTTCTTGAAAGAAGACATGACCCGTCCAACAATGCTCGTCATCGCCGCCAGCCTGATGCTGGCACCAGCCGCCGCCGCTTTTGCCGCCACCACCGCGCCCACCACTGCCGTTACCGCGGCCGCCGCCTTGCCTGCCTCGAATCCGTTTGCGCAAGCGAGCAGCCTGCCATTTCACTATCCGCCGTTCGACAAGGTGCAGGACGCCGACTACGCCCCCGCCTTTACGGCAGGCATGGCCGCCAACCTGGCGGAAATCAACGCGATTGCGAATAACCCGAAAGCGGCCACGTTCGACAACACCATCGTCGCCATGGAACGTTCGGGCCAGCTGCTGAGCCGCGTGCGCACCGTGTTTTCCGTGATGTCCGGCTCGAACACGAATGAGACGATCCAGGGCCTGGAGCGCGAACTGGCGCCGAAAATGGCGGCCCACAGCGACGCGGTCATGCTCAACGACAAGTTGTTCAAGCGCATCGACAGCCTGTACGCCAAGCGCGACAAGCTGGGCCTCGATGCGGAATCGAAGCGTTTGCTGGAACGCTATCACACCGATTTTGTACGCGCGGGCGCCAAGCTGTCGGCGGCGGACAAGCAAAAGCTGCGCGCCTACAACGGCCAGCTGGCGGCCCTGTCGACCAAGTTCGCGCAAAATGTACTGAAGGAATTGAACGCCTCGGCTGTCGTCGTCGATACGCGCGAAGAACTCGACGGCCTGTCGCCGGCCGCCATCGAAGTGGCCGCCGGCCTGGCCAAGAAACGCGGCCTGGACGGCAAATACGTGATCGCCCTCGTCAACACGACGGGCCAGGCGCCGCTGTCGCTGCTGACCAACCGCGCCGTGCGCGAACGCATCATGGCCGCCTCGCAAGCGCGCGGCAGCCGTGGCGGCGAGTTTGACAATACCGCCGAAGTGCTGGAACTGGCAAAACTGCGCGCCGAACGTGCCGCGCTGATGGGCTACCCGAACTACGCGGCGTATTCGCTGGAAGACCAGACGGCGCACGACACCACCGCCGTGAACGCGCTGCTGGGCGAGCTGGCGAAGCCGGCCGTCGTCAATGCGCGGCGTGAAGCGGACGATATCCAGAAGGTCATCGATGCAGGCAAAGGCGGCTTCAAGGTGGGCGCTGCCGACTGGGCCTTCTATAGCGACAAGGTACGCGCCGAACGCTACAACTTCGATGAAAATCAGCTGAAACCGTACTTTGAAATGCACAGCGTGCTGACCAAGGGCGTGTTCTTTGCCGCTGGCAAGTTGTACGGCCTCACTTTCAAGCAGCGCACCGACTTGCCCGTCTACACGGCCGACATGCTGGTGTACGACGTCTTCAATGAAGACGGCACGCAGCTGGCCATCTTTACGCTGGACCCTTACGCGCGCAGCAACAAGCGCGGCGGCGCCTGGGCGAATGCCTACGTGGGTCAGTCGGGCTTGCTGAACCGCAAGCCGGTGATTGCGAATAACCTCAACATTCCAAAGCCGGAAGCGGGCCAGCCGACCCTGATGACGTTTGACGAAGTCAACACCATGTTCCACGAATTCGGCCATGCGCTGCACGGCATGTTTTCGAACGTGAAATACCCGCGCTTCGCCGGCACCAGCGTGCCGCGCGACTTCGTCGAATACCCGTCGCAAGTCAATGAAATGTGGGCGCTGTGGCCGGAAGTGCTGCAAAACTACGCCAAGCACTACCAGACGGGCGCGGCCATCCCGGCCGAGCTGCTGGCCAAAGTGACGGCGGCCGACAATTTCAACCAGGGCTATAAAACCACGGAATACCTGGCATCGGCCCTGCTGGACCAGCGCTGGCACCAGCTGACCCCGGCACAGATCCCCACCGACGTGCTGGCGTTTGAAAAAACCGCCTTGACGGAGGCCGGCGTCGATTTCGCCCCGGCGCCGCCACGCTACCGCACCACGTATTTCTCGCACGCGTTCGCGGGCGGCTATTCGGCCGGCTACTACGCGTATCTGTGGTCGGAAAAGCTCGATGCCGATACGGTCGAGTGGTTCAAGGAAAACGGCGGCCTGACGCGCAAGAACGGCGACTGGTTCAGAGCCAAGTTGCTGTCGCGCGGCGGCAGCGCCGATGCGCTCGACATCTACCGCAACTTCCGCGGCCGCGATGCGAAGATCGAGCCGCTGCTGCAACGCCGTGGCCTGAACGGCAAATAAGTCGCCAAGTAAACCGCGTCATTCCGGCGTCAAAGCCGGGTCAATGAAAAAGGCTGCCTGGCGATTGGCAGCCTTTTTTATTTGGCGATGTTGATTGCAAACCGTGGTAAACCGCGCATTTTGCTCGATGCACCACAGGATCACCCATGTTGGATGACGCCTGTGTGACAGGCTGCTATGATCTGCCACTGGCCCGCGACGCGATCGCGGTTCTTCCCCGCGCTTCCTGAAAGATGTCATGATCCGTCCACAACTGCTCGTCATCGCCGCCAGCGTCATGCTGGCCCACGCCGCTCCATCCGCCCTGGCCGCCGCCGCTGCACCTGCCGCCGCCATCAGCGCCCAGAATCCCCTGTTGAAAGTCAGCCCGCTGCCATTCCAGATGCCGCAGTTCGGTCTGATCAAGGATGCGCACTACGCGCCGGCGTTTGCCGAAGGCATGAAACGTCAGCTGGCCGAAGTCAACGCGATTGCCAACAACCGTCAGGCGCCCACGTTTGAAAACACCATCGTGGCCCTCGAGCGCACTGGGCAGCTGCTGCACCGCGTGCAAAGCATCTTCAGCAACATGACCTCGACCAATACCAATGCCGTGCTGGAAGCGGTGGAAGTGGATGTGTCGCCCAAGCTGGCCGCGCATGGCGACGCGATCACCCTGAATCCGAAACTGTTTGCCCGCATCGACACCCTGTACGCCAAGCGCGACAAGCTGGGCCTCGATGCCGAATCCTTGCGTCTGCTGGAACGTTATCACACGGATTTCGTGCGCGCCGGCGCCAAGCTGTCCGATGCGGACAAGGAAAAATTGAAAGCCTACAACGCCGAGCAGGCGGGCCTGGAAACGGCCTTCGCGCAAAACGTGCTGAAGGAAACGAATGCCAAGAGCATCGTCGTCGACACGCGCGCCGAACTGGCAGGCATGACGGACAGCGATATCGATACGGCCGCCGCTGCCGCCAAGGAACGCGGCTTGACGGGCAAGTTCCTCATCGCCCTGGTCAACACCAGCGGCCAGCCGCCATTGGCCGTATTGACGGATCGCAAGACACGCCAGCGTTTGATGGATGCGTCGCTGAACCGGGGCAGCCAGGGCGGCGAGTTCGACAACCGCGCCATCGTGCTGAAGCTGGCCAAACTGCGCGCCGAACGGGCCACCTTGCTCGGTTACGCCAATTACGCCGCGTATTCGCTGGAAGACCAGACGGCCAAGACGACAACCGCCGTCAACACCCTGCTGTCGGAACTGGCCAAACCGGCCGTCGCCAACGCGCGCCGCGAAGCGGCCGACCTGCAGCAAGTGGTCGATGCGGAAAAGGGCGGCTTCCAGGTAGCGGCGGCCGACTGGGCCATCTACACGGACAAGCTGCGCAAGCAGCGTTTCAATTTTGATGAAAACGAGCTGAAGCCGTACCTGGAACTCAACAGCGTGCTGAACAATGGCGTCTTCTTTGCCGCCAATAAACTGTATGGCATCAGCTTCAAACAGCGTACTGATCTACCGGTATACAACCCGGACGTGCGCGTGTACGACGTGCTGGACGCCAACGGCAAGCCGCTGGCCCTGTTCATCGCCGACTTCTATGCGCGCGGCAACAAGCATGGCGGCGCGTGGATGAATGAATACGTGTCGCAGTCAATGTTGATGGGCACGCATCCCGTGGTCGCCAACCAGTTGAATATTCCGAAGCCGCCGGCCGGTCAGCCGACCTTGCTGACGTTCGATGAAGTGACGACCATGTTCCACGAATTCGGCCATGCGCTGCACGGCATGTTTTCGAACGTGAAATACCCGCGCTTTGCCGGCACCAGCGTGCCGAGCGACTTCGTCGAGTATCCATCGCAAGTCAATGAAATGTGGGCCGTCTGGCCGGAAGTGCTGCAAAATTACGCCAAGCACTACCAGAGCGGCGCGGCCATGCCGCAGGAATTGCTCGATAAAGTCACGGCGGCGAAGAAATTCAACCAGGGCTTCATGACCACCGAATACCTGTCGGCGGCCCTGCTGGACCAGCGCTGGCACCAACTGGCGCCAGCGCAGATTCCGACCGACGTGCTGGCCTTTGAAGCGGCATCGCTGAAAGACGCGGGCGTCGACTACGCGCCCGTACCGCCGCGCTACCGCACCAGCTACTTCTCGCACAGCTTCTCGGGCGGCTACTCGGCGGCCTATTACGCCTACCTGTGGTCGGAAAAGCTGGACGCGGAATCGGTCAACTGGTTCAAGGAAAACGGCGGCCTGACGCGCAAGAATGGCGACTGGTTCCGCAGCAAATTGCTGTCGCGCGGCGGCAGCGTCGATGCGCTGCAACTGTTCCGTGACTTCCGTGGTCGCGATGCTACAGTGGAACCATTGCTGGAACGCCGCGGCTTGAACGCCAAGTAATCCGTCCTCATCAGAAGCTTGCGTTGCGTTGACATGGCGCACGCAAGCTTTCTGTGCCGACGGCGTAGAATTGAGTAAGATGTAAATAAGTAGGCAGTCGAAAGAGTATATGAGTCAGCAAGATTTGAATGGCATTACCCTGGAAGGTATCGTGACGCGCCTGCACGCCCACTACGGTTGGGACGGCTTGGCCAAGCACATCGATATCAATTGCTTCATCAGCGATCCCAGCATCAAGTCGAGCCTGAAGTTTTTGCGCAAGACCCCGTGGGCCAGGAGCAAGGTGGAACAATTGTTCCTGGACACGCAATTTACGGACTGACAGGAAAAAACATGGATAGCAAACTCAAGGAATCGCTGCAACAACTGCATTCGACACTAGCAACCAGCGGCCCCGTCGATGAAGAGCTGCATGGTTTGCTGCAAAAACTCGATGTTGACATCAAGTTGCTGATGGAAAAGCGCGCCGCGCAGGAACAGGAAGAAGAGTCGACCACCTATGGCCTGGCCGAGCGCAGCCAGGAATTGTCGGCCAAGTTCGCCGTCAAGCATCCGAAACTGGAGCCGGCGCTGCGGGAGTTGGGTGAGATTTTAGCCAATATGGGTATCTGATGCACCTCTGAAAACCTACTGCGCAGCCCACTGCCGGGCATCCGTTGCTCACCGTACCTTCGTACGGTTCCGCTACTCAACCCGGCATTGAGCTTGCTCGCTACGGTTTTGAGAGGCGCCGAGACGATGTTGATGCAATGATAAAAACTGCTCCTCAGTCACAATTTCTCGATGGGAATTTCCCAAGTGATTGAAAAATAAACGTTTTTTGTACTGAAATCCAACAGTAAAAATCAGGCCACCAGGTTGGAAATGGCCAATTCCGGTACAATCCGTACCCTATGAGCTCCCCTACCAATTTATTCGCGACCGTTCCCAAGCGGTCTGCCCGCGCTGCCGTGGCGCCTTTCCTGCCGATGTCGCGTGCCGAGATGGACGCGCTGGGCTGGGACCAGTGCGACGTCATCCTCGTCACGGGCGACGCCTACATCGACCATCCGAGTTTCGGCATGGCCCTGGTTGGCCGCCTGCTCGAAGCGCAAGGCTACCGCGTCGGCATCATCAGCCAGCCCGACTGGCTGTCGGCCGACGCCTTCCGCATCCTCGGCAAGCCGCGTTTGTACTACGGCATTACGGCCGGCAACATGGATTCCATGGTCAACCAGTACACGGCCGACCGCAAGATCCGCTCCGACGACGCCTACACGGCGAATGCCGAACCGAATAAACGCCCGGACCGCGCCGTCACCGTGTACGCCCAGCGCGCGCGCGAAGCGTATCCCGACGTGCCGGTGGTCATCGGCAGCATCGAAGCGTCGCTGCGCCGCATCGCCCATTACGATTACTGGTCGGACAAGGTCCGCCGTTCCGTCTTGCCCGATTCCAAGGCCGATCTGCTGATTTTCGGCAATGCCGAACGGGCGCTGGTCGACCTGACGCACCGTCTGGCTGCCGGCGAAGCCATCAAGGATATCCGCGACTTGCGCGGCACGGCCTTCATGGTGCCGGCCGGCTGGTTGCCCGGCGACGACTGGGGCGTGCACAATTCCACCCGCGTCGACGTGCCCGGCAAGGTCGATCCGCACTACAGCCCGTATGAGATGGTGCAGGAAGACAAGACCGCCTGCGCCACGGAAAATGCCTCGAAATCGGCCGAAGTCATCAAGCCGATCCGCATCATGAGCCGCGAAGAGCGCCTGGCCATGGCCAAGGAAAAGCACGACAAGACGGTCGTGCGTCTGCCCGCCTACGACGTCGTCAAGGATGACCCGGTGATGTATGCGCACGCCTCGCGCGTGTTCCACCTGGAATCGAATCCCGGCAATGCGCGCGCCATGGTGCAGGCGCACGGCGAACGCGACGTGTGGCTCAATCCGCCGCCGCTGCCGCTGGCCATGGACGAGATGGATGGCGTGTATGACATGAATTACGCGCGCGCGCCGCACCCGAGCTATGGCAAGGCGCACATTCCCGCCTGGGAAATGATCCGTTTTTCCGTCAACATCATGCGCGGCTGCTTCGGCGGCTGCACCTTCTGTTCGATCACCGAGCATGAAGGCCGCATTATCCAGAGCCGTTCGGAACCGTCGATCCTGCGCGAAATCGAGCATATCCGCGATAAAACCAAAGGCTTTACGGGTACCATTTCCGATATGGGTGGTCCGACGGCGAATATGTACCGCCTCGCTTGCAAGGACAAAGAGATCGAAGTGTCGTGCCGCCGCCTGTCCTGCGTGTACCCATCGATCTGCGTCAACCTGGGCACGGACCACAGCAAGCTCATTTCCCTGTATCGCAAGGCGCGCGCCATTCCCGGCATCAAGAAAGTGCTGATCAGCTCGGGCTTGCGCTACGACCTGGCCGTGCGTTCGCCCGAATACGTCAAAGAGTTGGTGACGCACCACGTCGGCGGCCTCTTGAAAATTGCGCCCGAGCACACGGAAGAGGGCACTTTGTCGAAGATGATGAAGCCCGGCATCGGTGCGTATGACGAGTTCAAGGAAATGTTCGACCGTTTCTCGCTGGAAGCGGGCAAGAAGCAGTATTTGATCCCGTACTTCATTGCCGCCCATCCGGGCACGACGGACCTGGACATGCTCAATTTGGCCCTGTGGCTGAAGAAAAACAATTTCAAGCTGGACCAGGTGCAAACCTTCATGCCCACGCCGATGGCCATGGCCACGACCATGTATCACACACGCAAGAATCCTTTGCGTAAGGTCACGGCTGACTCGGAAGTGGTGGAAACGGCGCGCAGCGGCAAGATCCGCCGCACGCACAAGGCTTTCCTGCGCTACCAGGACCCGGCCAACTGGCCGATTTTGCGCGAAGCGCTGGTCAACATGGGCCGTGGCGATTTGATCGGCAATGGCGACAAGCACTTGATTCCTGCCTGGACCTCGTCCGAGTCGGGCGGCCTGGCCGCAGGCGAACGCAGCCGCCAGACGCATGGTGCCGGCACGCCGGACAAGTTCAAGGTCACGCCGGGCAAGAACCGCATCGCCCTGGGCGGCACGGCAGCGGCGCCGAAAGCATCGGCTGCCGAGTCGAAGGTACGGCCCTCGATCTTGTCGACCATCAAGACGAAGGCCAAGCCGGCCGCCGTGCCGATGGGCCGTGGCAGCAAGCCACCGGCCAAGGGCGGCCATGCCGCGCCAGCACGCGGCGGGCGCAAGTAAGCTGCCTTCGGCCTTCGGGCATCGCCTGAAAACCCGGCAACGCACACTGCGTTGCCGGGTTTTTTGCTTTCCGTGCACCAAGGTGGTGCGCGAGATCTCCTTGGCGGCAGGATTTTTACCAATATTTAAAATTTGAATAGAGCAAAAGGCAATTTTCTCTTGTGGCAACTTGCTGTTTGAAAATATACTCGTTGCATATTTAGCCGTACGGCAACAAAGCTGCCATTCTGGCAAGCGATGCGGGCGTACGGCGTCAGCGTTGATATGAAAAGAGATGCCAATTGAAATGCCTTTCCTGCCAGGCCGAGAATAAACCGGGTGCAAAATTCTGTTCTTCGTGCGGCACGACGTTTGCCGTTGCCACGACTGTTGCCGCCCAGGTGCCAGGCAAATCCTGTGGCCAGTGCGGCCATGATTGCAAGGCCGATGCCAGATTCTGCCCCAAATGCGCCTTCAGCTTTGCCGTGGCCCCCGTTGCCGCAACGGCGCCGCCGCCTCTGCCGGAACCGGTCATTACGCCCGCCATCGAGCCCATGCCTGAACCTGCCCCGGCGCCAGTGGCGGAACCTGACCAGAACCTGTCCACGCGCCCGCACCAGAACTTGCTGCCGCACCCGCCAGCGTGCCCAAAGCGCCAGACGACAAGCGACCGCGTGGCCTTCCCCTCAAGCTGATTGCCGCAGTCGTCGCAGCGGTAGTGCTGCTGGGCGGTGCAGGCGGGTATTATTTCCTGTCAAGCAAGCCGCCAGCGTCGCAGCCGGCACCCGTGCCACCTGTGCCGCCGGAACCTGCGCCTGCTGCCGAGAAGCCGCTGGCCATCAGCGACCCTGCGCTCGATGGCGCCACGGCGGCCGAGCCTGCCGTGACGCCAGCGGTGCCCGCCCCGGCGCCAGCACCGGTTGCCGCCCCTGCGCCCGCGCCCGAGCCTGCACCAGCGCCAGCCCCTGCACCTGCCCCGGTCGTGGAAAAGCCCGCCAAGCCCGTCAAGGTCGCACCGCCAGCCGCCCCCGCCAACAAGGCTGACGGCCTGGAAAGCGTGATCACGGAGAGCCTGTCCGAAGCGAGCCACTGCATGAGCCAGCGCAAATACGACTGTGCCATTGCCAACGCGAATGCCGTGTTGCGCATGGACAAGGGCAACCGCTACGCGCTCGACATCAAGCGCAAGGCGAAAGACGCGCAAGACAAGGCGCTGTCGCAAATCCAGATCGAGTAAGCCGCGCTGCTTGCCTTCCCCCTATTTTGTTCCTCCCGGAGAATAACGTGAAAAACTTGAAACAAATTGCCAAGCCCATGGTAGCGCTGCTGGTTGTGTCCTCGATGCTGGCCGGTTGCGCCGCGCCGGGTGGCCCTGGCGCCACCGGCACCACCACCGCAGGCACGGAAGCGGCCAGCGGTGAATGCAATACGGCCATGCTGGCCGGCATCGGCGCTGTCGTGGGCGGCTTGCTGGGCGGTGGCACGAATACCGTGCGCGGCGCGGCCCTGGGCGCCAGCCTGGGCGCACTCGCCTGCGTGGCTTTGAATTATCAAAGCCAGCAAGTCAAGACGGCGCAGCAGGTGCAGGCCGACTATAAGGTGGCCAACAAGGGCAAGCTGCCCGAGCAATCGACGCTGGTGAAGTATGAGACGGCCTTTACGCCATCCTCCGTACGTCCGGGCCAGAAGGCGCAGACCAATTCGTATATCGAAGTGGCAGCCGGCACGCGCGATCCGAACCCGCTGGTGGAAGAAGAATTGAGCCTGTACAAGCCAAATGGCGACCTGATCAAAACTGTGCGCAAGGTGGTCAGCAGCAATAACGGCAGCGGCGCCTACAAGGGCGGCTTCTCGATTCCCATGCCCGAAGGCGTGCCGCAGGGCATTTACCCCGTGCGTACCGCCTTGTACCTGAATAGCAAGCGTGTCGGCGGCCAGGACGTCAAACTGCAGATCGTCCAGCGCCAGGCGCCTGCGAGCGAGCTGCAACTGGCGCTGGCGTACTGACACTGCAATACCACGGGGCGGCCAGGCAGGCCGTCCCATCCCGATTTCCCCCTTCCAGGCTAGACATGACCATTTCCACAGAAGCACATAAACCGTTTCCCTTTTCCTCCGCCGTGGGATCGCTGATCGAAGCGACCGATGCCATCAAGAATTTCCGCGCGATTGCCCTGCTGGCCCTGACCTTCATCGGCGCGGTGCTCGTCGGCGGCGTGCTGACGATGCTCGCCGGCAGCATGAGCAGTGTCGTGCTGGCCTTCCTGGGCGGCTTGATGGCCTTTCTGGTGATGTTCTACGGTTCCAACGCCGTGGGCATCCTGCTGATGCGCGATGCGCAGGGCCAGCCTGGCTTGAGCCTGGTTGATGCCGTGCTCGTCTCGCTGTACACCAGCCACCGCCTGATCGCGGTCGTCTTCCTGGAATTTTTGATCGTGCTGGCGGCCATGATCGTCATCGCCATCATCTTGTTCGTCTGCAAAATCCCCGTGCTGGGCCCCGTGCTGTACGCGGTGGTCTTCCCCTTGTCGGCCATCGTGCTGGGCGTGCTGGTGTTTGCGCTGTTCTACGTGATGCTGCCACTGGCCGGCCCTGCCGCCTGGTCGGGCGCCAGCGTGTTCCAGATCATTGCCCGCCTGAACCTGATCGTGCGCACCAAGCTGGTGTCGGTGATCCTGCTGGAAGTGCTGCTGTTCCTGATCACGTCGTTTACCGCGCTGCTGATCTTTGGCGTGCTGGGCACGGGCGTGTCGCTGACCACGGGCATGTCGGCCGGCATCCTGGGTCTGGGCGGCCAGATGAATATGTACGCGCTGGCCTCGGGCCTGGGTGGCGGCAGCGGTTCCGGCTATATCATCGCTGCCGGCCTGGGCGGCGGCTTGCTGATGGCGGCCGCAGCCGTTGTGCCTGGCCTGATCTTCACCAAGGGCGTGTGCATCATTTACCTGAACGCCACGCGCAATGTCGATTTCAGCGCCTCGGAAGCGAGCCTGAACGACGGCCTGGCGGTGGTCAAGAAAAAGGCCGAGGAAGCGCGTGAACGTGCGCGCGCCCTCGCCGAGCAGGCGACGGCACCAGCCGCTCCAGCCGCTGCGCCGGCTGACAGCCTGCAATGCCCGAGTTGCAAGGCACCGGTCGCGTCCGATGACGTGTTCTGCGGCGAATGCGCGCACAAACTCAAGTAAGGCACACCATGGCTCACTTCTGCACCAAATGCGGCACGGCCTATGCCCCGGGGGCGCGCTTTTGCGATGAATGCGGCAATACCTTGCCTGCCGCGGCAGCGCCGGCGCCGGCCAGTCCGGCCGGGGCCGGCGTACAGCGGCGCCACGTCATGATTGCCGGCGGCGTGCTGGCGGTAGTCATCGTGGCTGGCGGCGCCCTGGCGTGGCTGCTGGCGCCCGAAGCGGCCTCGGCCAGCAGTTTCAGCCGCGCCATCGATGCCCACCTGACGGCCGACGAGGCGGCGCGCGACAAGTTGCTCTGCTTGACCAACTTGCCGTACCAGAAGGAAGAAATCCGCGTGGCCTCGTACGACAGTTCCACGCGGCAATGGCTCGATATCCTCGTGCGTAGCGGGCTGTACGCCGCTCCCGTCGAGCAGAGCAGCGGTGGCTGGCTTGCGCAATCGCAATTTGTCTACGCGCTGGCCGCCCCGGGCAAGGCGGCCTTGCGCGGCGACAAGCTGTGCGTGGCCAAGGGCGTGAAAGTGGCCAAAGTCAGCGGCTACGAGCAGGTGCGCGAGATAGGCGGTCAGCAGGTAGCAATGGCCACTGCCAAGCTGGCCTTGACCGATGAGGCGACGTGGCTGGCCAAATCGGCGGACCGGGCACTGATCCTGCAACGCTTGCCGCACGGTGACCTGGAAGTGGAATTGCCGCTGGCGCTGGTCGACAAGCAATGGCAAGTCACCGACCGCGCGCAACTGCAGCAGGCCGCCATGAGCATGGCCATGGCAGGGGCCTTGGGCAATGCGTCGGCCACCCAGGGACCGGGCATGCTGGACAAACTGAAAAGCCTGTTCAGCTTTGGCGGCCACCCGCTGGTGGGCAAGTGGAAGGCACCGATGGGCGGTGTGCTGGAGTTTACGCGTGACAGCGTCATCGAGAATGCCAAGGCAAGTAAAGGCACCTTTACCACCGAGGGCAATGTCGTGACGTTCGCGCCGGAAGGCGCAGGCGGCATGGCCATGCAAATCAGCCTGAGCAATAGCAACAACACGGCTACGCTCAGCATCGGCGGCATGCCGATCACGGTGCTGCAGCGCGTGCGCGATTAAGCATCCGGCGGGTGGCGCAGCGTGCCGCCTTGCATCATTCCAGAAGCCCGGCCATGCCGGGTTTTTTTACGCCCGCCAGGCAGCGGCGCGCCTGTCAATTTATCTTGACATCAAGATAGTACGCGTCCACACTGGACTTTTATCTTAATGTCGAGATAGTTACATGAGCTCTTCTTCTGCCCGTCCCGCCTGGGGCGACATTCTGCTCACGGCGCTGGCGCCCCTGATCTGGGGTTCCACGTATATCGTCACGTCCGAACTGCTGCCGCCGGACCGGCCCTTCACGGCGGCCCTGATCCGCGTGTTGCCGGCTGGTTTGCTGTTGCTGCTGCTGATGCGGCGCCTGCCCGCGCGGCGCGACTGGGGCCGCGTGCTGATTCTTTCCGCGCTCAATATCGGCGTGTTCCAGGCGCTGCTGTTCGTCGCCGCCTACCGCTTGCCGGGTGGCCTGGCGGCCGTGGTGGGGGCCATCCAGCCGCTGCTGGTGATGGGCCTGGCCTGGGGCGTGGAAGGACGCCGCCCAGCCCGCCTGGCCTTGGGGGCCAGCGTGCTGGGCGTGGCTGGCATGGGCGTCTTGCTGTTGTCGCCGCGCACGGTGTGGGAACCCATCGGCATCGCCGCCGCGCTGGGCGGCACGGCCTGCATGGCGGCCGGCACGTATCTGACGCGGCGCTGGAAGCCGGACTTGCCCGTGCTGGCGCTGACGGGCTGGCAATTGCTGCTCGGCGGCCTGATGCTGGCGCCCGTCGCCTGGCTGGCCGATGCACCGTTGCCGGCCTTGTCCCTGCAGCAAGTGCTGGCCTACGCCTACCTGTGCCTGGCCGGTGCCCTGCTGGCGTATGCGCTGTGGTTTCGCGGCATCGCCAGGCTGTCGCCCGTGGCTGTGTCTTCGCTGGGACTGCTCAGTCCCCTGATGGCCGTGGTGCTGGGTTGGGCCCTGCTGGGCCAGGCCATGACGGGCTGGTCGATGCTGGGCTTGCTGCTGGTGCTGGCCAGCGTACTGGCGGTGCAGTGGGCCAGCGCCCGTCCCGCAACAAAGTCCTGACTGACGCGCATTTCCCCTCGGCAGGCTGATCGCATCAGCCTGCCCGTCCCCCTCTGGGCGCTCCCTTTTTGCTGCACCGCACATACTGTTTTGCTTGCACTGTAATAGGGCATTGAGGCACTATTCGCTTCGCGCAAACGTTTGCGCGCAACGAAATTCCATAAAAGCATGCTCTACACATGCTTGACCAACAACTCTGGAGACGCTCATGACATCCCGTATTCGCCTGAAAATGATTGCCGCCGCTGTCCTGGTGTGTGCCTTGCCCGCCGTGCCGGCGATGGCGCAGACACCTGCCAAACCGAAGGTGGCGCTGGTGATGAAGTCGCTTGCCAATGAATTTTTCCTGACCATGGAAAATGGCGCCAAGGCGCACCAGAAGGCGAATGCCGCCAAGTACGACTTGCTGTCGAACGGCATCAAGGATGAAACGGATACGTCGAGCCAGATTAAGCTGGTCGAGCAAATGATCGTCTCGCGCGTCAACGCGCTGGTGATCGCGCCGGCCGACTCGAAAGCGCTGGTGCCGGTGCTGAAAAAGGCCATCGACGCGGGCATCATCGTCGTCAATATCGACAACAAGCTCGACGAGGGCGCCCTGAAAGAGAAGGGCATCACCGTGCCGTTCGTCGGTCCGGACAACCGCAAGGGCGCCAAGGTCGTCGGCGACTATCTGGCCAAGCAGATCAAGAAGGGCGATCCCGTCGGCATCATCGAAGGCGTGTCGACTACCTACAACGCGCAGCAGCGTACCCTGGGTTTCCAGGACGCCATGAACGCGGCCGGTGCGAAAGTTGTCAGCGTGCAGTCGGGCCAGTGGGAAATCGCCCCTGCCAACACGGTGGCCGCCGCCATGCTGAACGCCAACCCGAATATCAAGGCATTGCTGTGCGGTAACGACAACATGGCCATCGGCGCCATTTCCGCCATCAAGGCGGCTGGCAAGACGGGCAAAGTGCTCGTCGTCGGCTACGACAACATCAACGCCATCAAGCCGATGCTGGCCGATGGCCGCGTGCTGGCCACCGCCGACCAGTTCGGTTCGCAGCAAGCCGTGTTCGGCATCGAGACCGTGCTGAAAGCGCTGGCACAGAAGAAGAAACAGGCCGAGCTCGGTGGCGTCATCGAAACCAAGGTCGAACTGGTCGCCAAGGGCGCCAAGTCCTGATCGTTTGATCCCGCCGGGGCCGGGGCCCGCTTGCTCATCGAGCAGGCGCCGCTGGCCCCGCCGCCACTACCGCGGAGTTTTATCATGCCTACCGACATATCCCCGGCGCCATCAGCCGCCACCCCTCTATTGACCCTGGACAACATCGGCAAGTCCTATGTCGGCCCCGTGCTGGGCGGCGTGGGCTTGCGCTTCGCCGCTGGCCAGGTGCTGGCGCTGACGGGCGAGAACGGCGCGGGCAAGAGCACCTTGTCGAAGATCATCTGCGGCCTGGAGCAAGCCACGACGGGCACGATGCTGCTCGACGGCAAGCCTTACCAGCCCGCCTCGCGCGGCGCCGCCGAGGCGCTGGGCATCCGCATGGTGATGCAGGAACTCAATTTGATTCCCACCCTGTCGATCGCGGAAAACCTGTACCTGAAAAATTTGCCGCAGCGTTTCGGCTTCATCGACCGCAGCCGTCTGGAGCGCGACGCGCGCGAACAGATGGAGCAAGTGGGCCTGGGCGGACTCGACCCGTGGACCCTGGTTGGCGAGCTGGGCATCGGCCACCAGCAAATGATCGAGATCGCGCGCAATTTAATTGGTTCCTGCCGCCTGCTGGTGCTCGATGAGCCGACGGCCATGCTGACGCACCGCGAGGTGGAATTGCTGTTTCTGCAAATCGAGCGCCTGAAAGCCGAAGGCGTGTGCATCATCTATATTTCCCACCGCCTGGAAGAACTCAAGCGCGTAGCCGACCGCATCGCCGTGCTGCGCGACGGCCAGCTCGTGTGCGATGACGATATCGCCGGCCACTCCGCCGCCGACCTGGTCAGCCTGATGGTGGGCCGTTCGGCCGATGACGCCGTCGACCTGAGCGGCCGCACTATCGGCGCGCCGCTGCTGCGCGTGCGCGGACTGGCGCGCGGCAAGGTGGTCAACCCGACTTCGTTCGACTTGCGCGCCGGCGAAATCCTCGGTATCGCCGGCCTGATCGGCTCGGGCCGCACGGAATTGCTGCGCCTGATCTTCGGCGCCGACCGCGCCGACACCGGTGACGTGTTCCTCGGCGACAGCGAGGTACCCGCCGCCTTGCACTCGCCGCAGGCCGCCGTGAAAGCCGGCATCGCCATGATCACGGAAGACCGCAAGGGACAAGGCTTGTTGCTGCGCCAGTCCATCGCCGTCAACACGACCCTGGCCTCGCTCGACACCGTCAGTGGCGCCGGTTGGCTCAACGATGCGGCCGAAGCGACGGTGGCCGACGATTACATTCAGCGCCTGGGCATCCGCTCGCGCAACAGCGCGCAAACGGTGGCCGAATTGTCCGGCGGGAACCAGCAAAAGGTGGTGATCGCCCGCTGGCTGTATCGCGACTGCCCCGTGATGCTGTTCGACGAACCCACGCGCGGCATCGATATCGGCGCCAAGTTTGATATTTATCAGGTGCTGGCCGAACAGGCGCGCCAGGGCAAGGGTCTCGTCATCGTCTCGAGCGACTTGCGCGAGCTGATGCTGATCTGCGACCGCATCGCCGTCATGAGCGCCGGCAGCATCGTCGAGACCTTCGAGCGCGGCGCCTGGAGCCAGGACGCGCTGCTGTCAGCCGCTTTCTCCGGCTATTTGACCCCCACTTCCACTCCAGCTGCGGCCTGATCCGCCGGAAAGATTCCCATGACCACCCATTCCTCTCCTTCGTATCTGCAGCGCAGCCTGGCCGACCTGAAAAACTATGCGGGCCTGATCGGCGCTTTGCTCGCCATGTGCGTGCTGTTCTCGTTTGCCAGCGAAAACTTCTTTACCCTGGCGACCTTGAGTACCCTGTCGAACAACATCCCGACCCTGGTCGTGATGGCCGTCGGCATGACCTTTGTATTGATCATCGGCGGCATCGATTTGTCCGTCGGCTCCGTCATGGCGCTGGCCGCTTCCGTGCTGTCGCTCGCTGTCGTGCACTGGGGCTGGCCCGTGTGGAGCGCGGCCCTGCTGGGCATGTTCGTCGCCGCCCTGTGCGGTGCGACGACCGGCCTGATTTCCGTCGGCTGGCGCATTCCCTCGTTCATCGTCTCCTTGGGCGTGCTGGAAATGGCGCGCGGCATGGCGTATCAAGTGACGAACTCGCGCACGGAATACATCGGCAGCGCCGTGGACGGCATCAGCTCGCCGATCGCCTTTGGCCTGTCGCCGGCCTTCATCGCCGCCATCGCGATTGTTGTCATCGGCCACCTGGTGCTCACGCGCACGGTGCTGGGACGCCACTGGATCGGCATCGGCACGAATGAAGAAGCCGTGCGTTTGTCCGGCATCAATACGAAACCGTCAAAAGTGCTGGTGTTTGCCCTGATGGGCTTTCTGGCTGGCGTGGGCGCGCTGTTCCAGGTCTCACGCCTGGAAGCGGCCGACCCGAACGGCGGCGTGGGCATGGAATTGCAAGTGATCGCCGCCGTCGTGATCGGCGGCACGAGCCTGATGGGCGGACGCGGTTCCGTCATCAGCACGTTTATCGGCGTGTTGATCATTTCCGTGCTGGAAGCGGGCCTGGCGCAAGTGGGCGTGTCGGAACCCGTGAAACGCATCGTCACGGGCCTGGTGATCGTCGCCGCCGTGGTGCTCGACACTTACCGCCGCCGCGGCGAGCGTTCATAATACTGGCCCATGGCAACGATCAAACAAGTGGCGCAGGCGGCGGGGGTGTCGTTTACCACCGTGTCGCACGTCCTCAACAATACCCGCCCCGTCAGCGACGCGGCGCGCCGCGCCGTGCTGGCGGCGGCGGAGCAGTTGCATTACGTGCCCAGCGCGCTGGCGCGCTCCCTGCGCAGCCGCAGCACGGGCACCATCGGCCTGATCATTCCGAATAATACGAATCCGTATTTTTCGGAAGTGGCGCGCGGCATCGAGGATAGCTGCTACGCGGCCGGCTACAGCGTGATTTTGTGCAATTCCGATGACGACCCCGTCAAGCAGCGCGACTACCTGAACGTGCTCTTGACCAAACGCTGCGACGGCCTGATCCTGTCCGCGCTGGCCGACAGCGATGGCGAATTGCTGCGCAAGATGAAGGTGCCGGCCGTGCTGCTCGACCGCGCGCCCAGCGACCTGTCCATCGATGCGGTGGCCGTCGACAACCGCGCCGGCGGTGCCCTGGCCGCGTGCCATTTGCTGGGCCTGGGACGCCGGCGCCTTGCTTGCATCGCCGGTCCCCGCGAAGTGCGCATTTCCAACGAGCGCATAGCCGGTGCGCGCAGCGCCATGGCGGACGCGGGCGTGGTCCTGGCCGACGCCCTGTGCGTGCATGGCGATTTTACGAGCGCGGGCGGTTATGCGGCCGCGCTGGATTTGCTGGCGCTGCCGCCAGGCCAGCGCCCCGACGCCTTGTTCTGCTGCAATGATTTGATGGCCTTTGGCGCCTTGCGCGCCGCCGCCGAGCGGGGCATTGCCGTGCCGGCCGAACTGGCCGTCGTCGGCTTCGACGATATCGACCTGGCCAGCTTCGTGCATCCGGCCTTGAGCAGCGTGGCGCAAAACACGCGCGAGCTGGGCCATATCACGGCCGCCTGCCTGCTGGCGCGCATCGCCGACCCCGCCTTGCCGCGCCAGCAGCGCAGCATCGCACCCGAGCTGCACGTGCGCGGCTCCAGCGTGGCCGCCACTGTACCTTCTTCCGCACCTACTTCTTCACCTGCAACTGAACTGATGGGAATGACATCATGATCGTGGTTATCGGCAGCATCAATATGGACCTGGTCTTGCGCGTGCCGCGCATGCCCCTCCCCGGCGAAACCCTGACGGGCGGCGCGTTTCGAACCATTCCTGGCGGCAAGGGCGCCAACCAGGCCGTGGCCTGCGCGCGCCTGAGCGGCAAAGTAGCCGCCGGTGGCCAGCAAGTGGCCATGATCGGCTGCGTGGGCGACGACGCCTTCGGCGCGACCTTGCGCGCGGCGCTGGTGGGCGACGGCATCATCGACAGCCACATCACCACCTTGCCCGGTGTCGCGTCCGGCATCGCTTCCATCCTGGTCGACGACAACGGCCAGAACAGCATCGTGATTGCCGGCGGCGCCAACGATTTATTGAGCCCCGCGCATATCGACGCGGCAAAAGAGCTGATCGAGCAGGCCGATATTGTCGTGCTGCAGCTGGAAACGCCGATGGCCACCGTCGTGCACGCCATTAAACTGGCCCGTTCGCTGGGCAAGACGGTGGTGTTGAACCCGGCCCCGGCCGCCAGCTTGCCGGCAGGCGTGCTGGAACTGGTCGACTACCTGATTCCGAATGAAATCGAAGCGGCCATGCTGGCCGGCGTCAGCCCGGACGGCGCGGACGTCCAGGCGCTGGCGGCCGCGCTGCAAAAGCTGGGCAGCGACAACGTCATCATCACGCTCGGCTCCAAGGGCGTGCACGCGGCCCTGTATGGCGGCGATTTCACCTTCCCGGCCGAGGTGGTGCAAGCCGTCGATACGACGGCCGCCGGCGACACCTTTATCGGCGGCTTTGTCGCCGGCCTGGCGTCCGGCATGGACGAGGCCGAAGCGATCCAGCAAGGCCAGCGCGCAGCCGCCTGGAGCGTCACCAAGCCCGGTGCGCAAACCTCGATTCCCCACTTGCACGAGCTGTTCTGAGACCATGAAAAAAACACCGCTGCTTAATATTGCGTTGTCGCAAATGATTGCATCGCTCGGTCATGGCGACATGCTCGTCATCGGCGACGCGGGCTTGCCCTCGCAGCCGGGCGTGCCCCTGATCGACCTGGCCCTGACGCGCGGCATCCCCGGCTTCATCGATACCGTCAATGCGGTATTGACTGAAATGCAAGTGGAATACCATTTGCTCGCCAGCGAGTTGCCGCAGCACAATCCGGCCATGGCGGCGCAGGTGGCGGCCCTGGCTGTGCCCGATGCGCGCCAGGTGACGCACGAGGAGTTCAAGCAATTGAGCAAGGGCGCGCGCGCCATCGTGCGTACGGGTGAGTGCAGTCCGTATGCCAACATCATTTTGGTGGCAGGCGTCGTGTTCTAGCGCAAACAAACGTCAGATTGTTTGCCAAAAACATCAACGTTATTGTTCTTAGTGAAATAATTATCCATCCGCAAAAGGGGGCGGCTACAATAGTCGTACCCTGCCAGCTCGGCAGTTTCCAGTGGTGTCCTGCCATGCCGATGAAAGCATTCGACGCTTTCCGCTGCTGTTTCATTCTGCTGCTGTGCCTGACCACGCCCGCCCGCGCGCTGGAAGCTATCTCCCTGCAGCTCAATTTCACGCACCAGTTCCAGTTTGCCGGCTATTACGCGGCCATCGAGCAAGGTTATTACCGCGAGGCGGGGCTGGAAGTCAAACTGGTCGAAGGCAGCGGCGTGCCGCTTGCCGAGGCGGCCGTGCTGACGGGCCAGGCCGACTACGGCGTGGGTAACAGTACCTTGTTGCTCAGCCGTATGGCCGGCAAGCCCGTGGTGGTGCTGGCCGTGGTGTTCCAGCATTCGCCCAGCGTGCTGCTGATGCGCCAGCATGGCGGCGCACCGGACGTGCACCGGCTGGTGGGGGCGCCGGTGATGATCGGTGCGGCCACCGATGTGGCAGCCGCATCCGATGAAATCTCGCTGTTCCTGCAGAAAATGGGCGTCGCGCCGGAACAGATGCGGCATCTGCCGCCCAGCTACCGGATCGAGGATTTAATCGATGGCAAGGTCGACGCCATTGCCGCGTATTCCACCAACGAAGCGGATTACCTGGACCGGGCGGGCTTTCCCTACTACCAGTTTACGCCGCGCACGGCCGGCATCGATTTCTATGGCGACAACCTGTTTACCAGCGAGTACGAACTGCGCCGCCATCCCGAGCGCGTCAAAGCGTTCCGCGCGGCCAGCCTGCGCGGCTGGCAATACGCGATGGCGCACCGCGAGGAAATGGCGCATCTGATCCATGCCAAATACAGCCAGCGCCACGACCAGGCGCATCTGCTGTACGAGGCGCAGCAGATGGAAGTGCTGCTGCAGCCCGTGCTGGTGGAACTTGGCTACATGAATCCCCAGCGCTGGCAGCATATCGCCGACACCTATGCCGCCATGGGCGTGCTGCCGCGCAATGCCACGGACAGCCGCGCCTACCAGGGCTTCCTGTATCACCCCGTGCCAGGCGCCGACCTGGGCTGGTTGTATCTGTCGCTGGGTGTGGCGGGCAGCTTGCTGGCCGTGTCGGCTGCCTTTCACTTCAGCAACCTGGCGCGCGAGCGCCGCCGCACGGAAGAAACCATCCGGCAAGGGGAATTGCGCTTTCGCACCATGTTCGAGGAAGCACCGATGGGCATCGCCCTGATCGATACCGTGAGCGGACAGTTTCTGGATATCAATCCGCGCTATCTGGCCATCGCCGGGCGCAGCCTGGAGCATATGAAGCGCTCGAACTGGATGGAGATCAGTCATCCCGATGACGTGGCGGGTGAGCAGGCACACGTGGCGCAGTTGCTGGCGCGGCGCATGCCGGGCTTCCGCCACGCCAAGCGCATCGTGCGTCCCGATGGCGACGTGGTGTGGGTCGATGCCTCGGTGACGGCCATCGCCACGGCGTGCCACGGCGGCCCGCACCACCTGTGCATGCTGGAAGATGTGACGGACAAGCGGCAAACGGAAGCGCTGATCTGGCAGCAAGCCAATTTCGATACCTTGACGCAATTGCCGAACCGCCGCATGTTCCACGAGCGCCTGCGCCAGGCGCTGGCTCAGGGACGGCGCGATACGAGCCGCGTGGCCATCCTGTTCATCGACCTCGACCATTTCAAGGAAGTCAACGACACCCTCGGTCACCACCAGGGCGATATCTTGCTGATCGAAGCGGCGCGGCGCATCCGCGTGGGCGTGCGCGAAACGGATACGGTGGCGCGCCTGGGCGGCGATGAATTCACGGTGATCCTGTCCGACCTCGATGATCTGCAGCAAGTTGACCGCATCGCGCGGCAGATACTCGACGGCTTGCTGGCGCCGTTCCTGCTGGGACAGGAGCAGGCCTTCGTTTCGGCCTCGATCGGCATCACCCTGTATCCGGACGACGCGGGCACGATCGAGGACCTGCTCAAGCATGCGGACCAGGCCATGTATGTGTCGAAAGGCGCGGGGCGCAACCGCTACAGTTATTTTACGCCCGCGATGCAGGTGGCGGCCGTCAACCGCATGCGCATGGGGGCGGACTTGCGCACGGCCTTGCGCGAACAGCAGATGCAGCTGTATTACCAGCCCATCGTCGAACTGCACAGCGGCAATATTGCTAAGGTGGAAGCCTTGCTGCGCTGGCACCATCCGCAGCGGGGCATCGTGTGCCCGCCGGATTTCCTGGCGCTGGCCGAGAGCAGCGGCTTGATCGTCGACATCGGCGACTGGGTGCTGCGCACGGCGGCCGCGCAACTGCTGCGCTGGCGCGCGCAGGGCCAGGCCATCGGTTTGCCGGGGCTGCAACTGTGCCTGAACCAGTCGCCGCTGGAGCTGCAGCGTGAAGTCGAGGCGCCCGGCACCTGGCTGCGCCAGCTGATGGCGCTCGATGTGCCGGCTTCGGCTATCGTGCTCGACATGCGCGAAGATGCGCTGCTGGGCGCCGGCAGCGGCATGGCGCCGCGGCTGCAGCACTTGCGCGAGGCAGGCTTGCAGATCGCCCTGGACAACTTCGGCAGCGGCCCCGCCTCGCTGACGCAATTGCAGCAGTGCAGTATCGACTACCTGAAGCTCGACGGCGTGCTGGTGCGCAAGCTGGCGCCCGGTGCCAGCGAACTGGTGTTGTGCGAAGCCATCGTCACCATGGCGCACAAGCTGGGCTTGCAAGTCATCGCCGAAGGGGTGGAGACCGAAGAGCAGCGCGCGCGGCTGCTGGAAATCGGCTGCGATTTTGCGCAAGGCGAGCTGTTTGCGCCGCCGCTGGCCATCGAAGCATTCGATGCGCTGCTGCACGCCCGGCGGCCCTTGCACCCTTGAAACCGGCGCGCCCTGCCACCAGATGTCCACTGCCCTGCGGGACAGGGCCTCCGGCCTGAACGGGCTTATACTCGACAGGCTGGCGCCTGCGCCCGGCTCCAGCTGTCACCGGTTCGCGTCATGAACCGGGCGCGCAGGCAAACCTTCTTCCATTCACTCAACTCGAGGTGACCTCATGGGCATTTTCAGCAATATTTATAACAAAATCTTCCACCATTCGTCCGACGCTGCTCCGGCAGCCACGCCAGCGGCCGCTACCGACGCGCCAGCGGCACCGGCAGCCGCCGCTGCACCAGCGGTTGCCGTGCCAGTGGTGGACGTGGAAGTGGTGCTGGTCGACCTGGCCAGCAAGAACGCGGAAACACTCAATTGGCGCACGTCCATCGTCGACCTGATGAAATTGCTTCAACTCGACAGCAGCCTGGCTTCGCGCAAGGAACTGGCGCAAGAGCTGCACTTCACGGGCGACACCAATGATTCGGCCAGCATGAATATCTGGCTGCACCGCCAGGTGATGATCAAGCTGGCGGAAAACGGCGGCAAGGTACCGCAAGAACTCAAGAACTAAACACCTGGCGGCGGCAGGGGTATCCACTGTCACCGCTATCCAATCCCGTGGGAACTGCCTATCATGGAGTTCTCATGGTGTCGCGATAGCTAAAACTAATTGAAACTATTGTGACAATCAATTTTGCATATGGGATAAAACCCCTTACACTAGAGTCTTACTGATTCACCACACGAGAGGAAATGATTATGTCGCTCATCAATACCCAAGTTAAACCATTCAAGGCAACCGCATTCCACAATGGCAAATTCGTCGACCTGACGGAAGCGTCGCTGAAAGGCAAGTGGTCGGTATTCGTGTTCTACCCAGCCGACTTCACCTTCGTTTGCCCAACCGAACTGGAAGACCTGGCCGATCACCACGCCGAGTTCCAGAAGCTGGGCGTCGATGTCTACGGCATCTCGACCGACTCGCATTTCGCGCACAAAGCATGGCACGACACCTCGGACGCGATCAAAAAAGTGCAATACGCACTGATCGGTGACCCAACCGGTACCCTGTCGCGCAATTTCGAAGTCATGATCGAAGAAGAAGGCATGGCACTGCGCGGTACCTTCGTCATCAATCCGGACGGCTTCATCAAAGTGCTGGAAGTGCATGACAACGGCATCGGCCGTGACGCATCGGAACTGTTGCGCAAAGTCAAGGCAGCTCAATACGTTGCCGCTCACCCAGGCGAAGTTTGCCCAGCCAAATGGACGGAAGGCGCAGCAACGCTGACCCCATCGCTGGACCTGGTTGGCAAGATCTAAGTTTCGATGCACCACGTAGCAAACAAGTAGTTACCGCGATGCCGGACCGGGCGTCCGGCCCGGCATTCGCCTAAATATTTGTAAAGGAAGAAAAAATCATGTTAGATGCAACCCTCAAAACCCAACTGAAATCCTACCTGGAAAAAGTGGTGTATCCGCTTGAGCTGGTCGCTTCTCTCGATGACAGCGCAAAAGCCCGCGAGATGAAGGAATTGCTCCAGGAGATAGTCCTGTTGAGCGACAAGATCACGCTGGTCGAGCGCCTTGACGCTGGCGTACGGGCGCCGTCGTTCAGCATCAACCGTACCGGCTCCGATATCGGCGTGCGTTTCGCCGGTGTGCCACTGGGCCACGAATTTACCTCGCTGGTGCTGGCGCTGCTGCAAGTGGGCGGCCACACCATCAAGTTCGACGACGCCGTGATCGAGCAGATCCGCAACCTCGACGGCGATTACGAGTTTGAAACGTTTATTTCGCTCTCCTGCCATAACTGCCCGGAAGTGGTGCAGGCATTGAATGCCATGGCGGTGATCAACCCGCGCATCAAGGTCACCACCATCGATGGCGGCGTGTTCCCGAAAGAAGTGGAAGAGCGCCAGATCATGGCCGTGCCGATGATGTTCCTGAATGGCCAGCACTTCGGCCAGGGACGCACGAATGTCGAGGAAATCCTCGCCAAGCTCGACACCAACGCCGGCGCACGCCAGGCGGCAGCGTTGTCGAAAAAAGATGTCTTTGATGTACTGATCGTCGGCGGCGGTCCTGCCGGCGCGGCAGCGGCCATCTATGCGGCCCGCAAAGGCATCAAGACGGGCGTGCTGGCCGAGCGTTTCGGCGGCCAGACCCTCGACACCATGGCCATCGAGAATTTCATTTCCGTCAAGGAAACCGATGGTCCGAAGTTTGCCATGGCGCTGGAACAGCACGTCAAGACCTATGACGTCGATATCATGAACACCCAGCGCGCCAGCAAGCTGACCCCAGGCAAGCTGATCGAGATTGAAACGGCGAATGGCGCCATCCTGAAAGCCAAGACCGTCATCCTGGCCACCGGTGCCCGCTGGCGCGAAATCAATGTGCCGGGCGAGAAGGAATACCGCAACCACGGTGTCGCTTACTGCCCGCACTGCGATGGCCCCTTGTTCAAGGGCAAGCGCGTGGCTGTGATCGGCGGCGGCAACTCGGGTGTGGAAGCTGCGATCGACCTGGCCGGCCTGGTAAAGCACGTGACCCTGATCGAGTTCGGCGCGGAATTGCGTGCCGATGCGGTGCTGCAACGCAAGCTGCACAGCCTGCCTAACGTGACCGTGATCACCTCGGCGCAAACCACCGAGATCCACGGCGACGGCAAGATCGTCAATGGCCTCAGCTACACGGACCGGGTCAGCGGCGAGTCGAAAAAGGTCGAGCTGGAAGGCGTTTTCGTGCAAATCGGCCTGGTGCCGAACACGGAGTGGCTGAAGGGGACAGTGGCACTGTCGCGCCACGGCGAAATCGAAGTCGATGCCCGCGGCCAGACCTCGATCCCCGGCGTATTTGCGGCCGGCGACGTCACCACGGTGCCGTACAAGCAGATCATCATCGCCACCGGCGAAGGCGCCAAGGCAGCCCTGTCCGCCTTTGACCACCTGATCCGCTCGGATGACGAGGAAGTGGTTGAAGAGTCGGCAGCGAAAGAAGCGCTGACGGCATAAGTATTGAGCTGTATTAAAAAAACCGGGGCGGCCGCGAGGCCGTCCCGGTTTTTTTATGCGTAGAGGAAACTTAGCTGCCCGTGTACAGCGGGTTGGCGGCGACATACACCTGCACGCCATCGACTGGCATGTCCTGCGGCGCGATCTCGCTCAGGGCGAATGTCGTTTGATGGTTAAAAGTTTGCACGTGCCAGGTAAAACGCTGGCCGGCGCGCGCGATGGTGACGGTTTCGCCGCGCGTGACGTTGATGTGGCGGGTGTCGGCCTGCAGCTCGATGCTGCGCTGGGCGGCGGCGTGCGGGGCGCTGCTGCCATAGTCGGCGGGCGTGCCCGTGGGACCGGCGGCAATGGCCGAGGTGGCAAAGGCGGCAAGGGCGGCGCACAAAATCGCCACGGCGCTGCGGTGGGTGTTCAACATAGTAATCTCCAAGAATAAGCCCGGCGCAGTGAATAACCGTGCCGTGTTGTTGTCGTCGCTGCACCGGGATGGCCGGTTTTTGCAGCACGGCATCGTAAGCGTTTCTTGGTCGATTTGCAAAGTTGTATTTGCTGTCTATATTTCCACCGTCGCCGCCAGCGGTACGTCCGGCACCAGGTGGCTGGTCAGCACGATGCACTGGCGCGCCAGGCGGGACGGGTCGGACAGGCGCTGGCGCAAGTACGCCATGGCGGATGCATCGAGGCCATTGAACGGCTCGTCGATCAGCAGCAGGCGCACGGGCAAGGCCAGAGCCAGGGCCAGTTGCAGTTTTTTGTGCTGGCCCAGCGAGAGGGCGGTGATGCTTTGCTGCAAGGTGGACGTCAGGGCAAACGCGCTTAACTCGTCGTTCAGCAGCGACTGGTCGCTGCCAGGGTACAGGGCCAGGTGCAGGTCGAGAAATTCATGCACTTGCAGCCAGGGCAGGGCGGGCGCGTCGCCGCCACAATAGAATGCCTGGGCGCGGTAGGCCAGCGGCATGCGGCCACTGTCGATGTCATCGAGGCGGATGGCGCCGCGCGCGGGCAGCAGGGCGCCGCCCGCCAGTTTCAGCAAGGTTGTCTTGCCGGCCCCGTTCGCACCGCGCAGCCAGCTGATGCCGGGGCCGAATTGCAGATTGCAGCCCTGGAAGACGCTGTGCGTGGGGAAGTGAAAATCGAGCTGCTCGATGTGCAGGGTGGGAGAGGCATTCAATTCCATAATTCGCTTCCGATGGCGCTCAAGGCAAGGATGGAGAAAACGACGAGGGCAACGCGGCCCCGCGCCGTTAGGCGCGGCAGGCCGACGATGGCCAGCAGGGCCACGCTGGCCGTGAGGGCGTAGACCATGGTCACGCGCTGCTGCAAGGCGGCGGGATCGATGCAGTACAACAAGACCGCGCCCGCCAGCAACACGGCAAACGGCGGCAGCAGGCTGGCGGCGCAAGCCAGGCGCGTCAAAGCCGTGCTGGCCAGGGGCCAGGCGTTCAGCGATGGGCGCAGCACGGCAATCTGTTCGCGCACGGCCTTGTCGCCGCGGTCCGTCACAATGATCAGGCTGGCGCTGGCCAACAAACCCAGCAGTGGGGCGGGCACCAGGGGCGCGCGCAGCAGCCAGGCCAGCATGCTGGCGCCAGCCGTGACCAGCAGCACGCTTTGCTGGATGCCGATCATATTGTCATTGCGCCAGAACGGCAGCCAGAACAACTGGCGCCACAGGAACACGCTGCGCCAGCGGGGCCGTTGCGGCACATAGGCCGTCATCGTGGGCGGGCGCGCCCTGTGTGCGGGGCGCGGGGCGCGCAGGCGCTGCGCCACGATGAGTGTCGTCAGCAGCCAGGCCAGCAGCCAGGCGGCGATGGTGGCGGCCATGCCGGGCACGACAACCGGGCGCAACCAGGGCGGCGACTGCAGCAGCCAGATGCTGGTCGAGACGGCATAGGCGAGGCCCAGCGGCAGCATCAGCAAACCGGCCACGGCCACGTCGGCTTGCCAGCGCAAACGCGTCGGCAAGGGCAGCTGGCGCAGCCAGGCGGCGGTATTCGCCGGCAACAGGCGCTTGCGCAGCAGCCAGGCGGGCAGGCAGGTCAGCAAAGCTTGCGCGCCCAGCAGACCCAAGGCGGCAGGCCAGGGCCGGCTCACGGCAAGAAAGCCGGGCAGGGCGATGACGCTGAGCAGGCCCAGCAAGACGGGACCGGCCAGGAACACGAGGATTTCCATGGAACTGGCCAGGCTGGCGGCAAATTGCAGCAACGCATGATGTGCCAGGCGCAAGCGCAGGACGAGGTAGGGGGAAAGACTGTGTGGCAGGCGCATCAGGCAGGAGCGGCAGAGTCAGGAGGAGCGCTGATTCTAGTGCATTTTTCGGGCCGGAAATGGGAAAAGCCCTTCGGTTCAGAGAACCAAAGGGCTTTTCTTTTATTGGCGGAGCGGACGGGACTCGAACCCGCGACCCCCGACGTGACAGGCCGGTATTCTAACCAACTGAACTACCACTCCAAGCTCGTATGATCTGTGTTGCTGATCCATGAAGCACTGGATAATTTTCTGTATTGGTGGTGGGTGCTGAGAGGCTCGAACTCCCGACCTACGCCTTGTAAGGGCGCCGCTCTACCAACTGAGCTAAGCACCCGCATACCCAGAAAACTATCCCGACGTTTGTCACCACGTCTGGAAGAGGCACTATTATAGGGGGCGCTTTCGTGCTTGTGCAACTATTCTTGAGGGGGAAAAGCAGTTTTTTTGCTGAAAAGTGCAAAAATGTTCAAGCAAGGGAGTAATGACGTGTTTTTGGCTGCTGAAATGGGAAAAGCCCTTCGGTTCAGAGAACCAAAGGGCTTTTCTTTTATTGGCGGAGCGGACGGGACTCGAACCCGCGACCCCCGACGTGACAGGCCGGTATTCTAACCAACTGAACTACCACTCCAAGCTCGTATGATCTGTGTTGCTGATCCATGAAGCACTGGATAATTTTCTGTATTGGTGGTGGGTGCTGAGAGGCTCGAACTCCCGACCTACGCCTTGTAAGGGCGCCGCTCTACCAACTGAGCTAAGCACCCGTTGCTTGTCTCAGAAAACCATCCCGACGTTTGTCACCACGTCTGGAAGAGGCGCTATTATAGGATGGCTAAAATCCTTCTGCAAGCGCTTTTTTTACATTATTGGGTAATACCCCACTGCGACAGCATCCACGCCATATTGAAGGCATTCTCGGCGATGGCGTTGTAGCGGCCCGAAGCACCGCCGTGGCCGGCGCCCATATTCGTTTTCAGCAGCAGCGCATTGCCGTCCGTTTTATGCGCGCGCAGCTTGGCCACATACTTGGCCGGTTCCCAGTACATGACCTGGCTGTCGTTCAGGCCCGTCGTCACCAGCATGGCCGGGTAATTCTTGCGCGCAATGTTGTCGTAGGGCGAGTAGCTGAGCATGTAGTCGTAGGCCGCCTTCTGGTTCGGGTCGCCCCATTCCAGGTATTCGCCCGTCGTCAGGGGCAGGCTGGCGTCCATCATGGTGTTCATCACGTCGACGAACGGTACGGCCGCGTGCACGGCGTGGAACAGCTCGGGACGCATGTTGACGACGGCGCCCATCAGGAGGCCGCCGGCGCTGCCGCCCTGGATGATCAGGCGGTTCGGGCTGGTCCATTTTTCGCGCACCAGGTAGTCGGCGCTGTCGATGAAGTCATTGAAGGTGTTTTTCTTCTTCATCAGCATGCCGTCTTCATGCCAAGCTTCACCCATGTCCGTGCCGCCGCGAATATGCGCCTGCGCATAGATGACGCCCCGCTCCAGCAGGCTGATGCGGCTGATGGCAAAACTGGCTTCCGTGGAAATGCCATACGAGCCATACGAGTACAGCAGCAGCGGCGCAGAACCGTCGAGCTTGACGCCCTTCTTGTAGACGATCCACAGCGGCACTTGCACGCCATCGCGCGCGGTCACCCACAGGCGCTGCGTGGTGTAGCGGCTGCCGTCAAAGCCGCCGACGATTTCCTGCTGTTTCAGCACCGTGCGCTTGCCGTCCTGCATGCTGACGTCGATGACGGTGGGCGGCGTGACGGGCGACTGGTAGGACATGCGAAATTGCGTGGCGGTAAATTCGGGCGTGCCGGCCGCCGTGGCCAGGTAGACGGGGTCGTCGAACTGCACCGTCTTCCAATTCTTGTGCGCAAAATCAAAGATGCGCGCGCGGTTCAGCGCACGCGCCTTTTCCATCACCACCAGGTAGCCCTGGAACACGTCGATGGACTGGATCACGGCATCCTTGTTGTGCGGCACGACGGGTTTCCAGTGTTTCGGCTGCGGCGCAGACAATGGCGCGCTGACGACGCGAAAATTCTTCGCCTCTTTGTTGGTCAGAATATACAGCTGGCCGTCGCGGTGTTCGACGCTGTAGCGATGGCCTTTTTCGCGTTTCAGCACGCTCTGGAAATGGCCTTCCGGCTTGTTCGTTGGCAACAGCAGCACTTCGCTGGTATCCGTGCTGCGCGCCGTGAGCACAAAGTAGCGATGATCGCGCGTGCGGCTCACGCCGATGGCGAATTGTTCCACCGGCTCGTGGTAGACCTGCTGCGGCGTGCCGCCCAGGGTCAGGCGGAACAAGCGGTCCGCGCGCTTGGTGGTGGCGTCTTCCTGCGTCAGCATCAGCGTGGCATTGTCCGCCGCCCAGGCCAGCGACGTGACTCTAGGCATGGTATCGCCCAGCAACTTGCCCGTTTTCAAATCCTTGACATGCAGCTCGTACTGGCGGAAACCCGTCGTGTCGGTGGTATAGGCCAGCAATTGCTCATTCGGGCTGATGGCAAACGCGCGCACGGCAAAGAATTTGTGGCCTTCGGCCAATTGATTCTGGTCCAGCAGGATTTCCTCAGCTGCCTGCGCATCGTAGGCGCCGCCAGCGCCGACAGGGCGGCGGCAATGCAGCGGGTATTGCTTGCCCGCTTCCGTGCGCGTGTAATAGTAAAAGTTACCCTGGCGCGCAGGCACGGACAGATCCACTTCCTGCATGCGGCCCTTGATTTCCGCAGTCACCTTGTCGGCCAGCGGCTGGATCGGGGCCGTGACGGCCGCCGTGTAGGCGTTTTCCGCATTCAGGTAATCGATCACGGCAGGATCGGTCTTCTTTTGCAGCCAGCGGTAGTCGTCCGTGACGAGCGTGCCGTGGCGCGTTTCCTGCCAGGCTGTCTTGGCGGCGACCGGCGCGGTGGGCGTGGCAACGGTGGTGGTGTCGGCCAGCGCGGATGGCGCCAGGGTGGACAACAGCAGGGCCGGCAGGATGGATAACCAGGCGGAGCGGCGGCGCGCAGCGTGATGGGTAATGGACAAGGCGACTCCTTTGAATAGTTGTGTCAGGATTGTAATCTTGCCATTGAGAAAAGCAACTGCCAGGCACCACCAATGCGTGCGTTTCAACTTGCATCCACGGGCATTTCCAGCGATACTGTATATAACTACAGTATTCTGCCGCGAGGTGTCCTTGACCACATCTGCCTCCCCACTTCCCGAGCCACCCGCCCGCCGCTGGATAGCCCACCTGGACATGGATGCCTTCTTTGCCTCCGTGGAACTGCTGAAATATCCCGAATTGCGCGGCGAAGCTGTCGTCATCGGCGGCGGGCGCTTGCAGCAACCGGTGCTGCAGAGTGACGGCACGCGGCAGTTTGCGCGCATGCGCGACTACGTGGGGCGCGGCGTCGTCACCACCTCCACCTACGCGGCGCGCAAGTTTGGCGTGTTTTCCGCCATGGGCATCATGAAGGCGGCCAAGCTGGCGCCCGACAGCATCCTGCTGCCCGCCGACTTCGAGGCTTACCGCGAGTATTCGGCGCGCTTCAAGCAAGCCGTGGCCCAGTTGTGCCCTATCATCCAGAACGTGGGCATCGATGAAATCTATGTCGACCTGACGGAATACGGCGAGCAGGCGCCGGCCATGGCGGCGCGCCTGAAGGCGGCCGTGTTCGAGGCGACGGGCCTGTCGTGCTCGGTCGGCCTGGCGCCCAACAAATTGTTGGCAAAAATCTGTTCCGACCTGGAAAAGCCCGACGGGCTCACCATCTTGTCGCCCGAGGATGTCGAAACGCGGGTCTGGCCTTTGCCGGCAAAAAAGATCAACGGCATTGGCCCGAAGGCCACGGCCAAGCTGGAAGCGCTGGGTGTCAATAGCATCGGCGAGCTGGCGCGGGCCGATCTGACCATGCTGCGCACGCAGTTCGGCGACCTGTACACGGGCTGGCTGCGCCAGGCGGCGCTGGGCATCGACGAGCGGCCCGTGCAGACGAGCCGGGAAACCAAGTCCGTCAGCCGCGAAACGACATTCGAGCGCGATTTGCAGGTGGTGCGCGACCGCGCCACCCTGTCGGAAAAGCTGGAAAGCCTGTGCACGCGCGTGGCGGGCGACCTGGACAAACAATCGCTGGCGGGGCGCACGGTGGGCATCAAGCTGCGCTTCGAGGATTTCAGCACCGTCACGCGCGACATCACCTTGCCCAGCGCCACGGCGGACGCCGCCGCCATCCTGCGCGCCAGCCGCGATTGTCTGCGGCGCGTGCCATTTGAAAAGAAAATCCGCCTGCTGGGCGTGCGCATCTCGACCTTGTCCGATCCGGCCGTCGTGACGCGGCAGATACCGGCCCAGGCGGAGCTGTTTCCAAGGCTCTAGCGGCGTTTCCTACAATATACATACCGCGCCGGACCGCGCTTTTGACGGTATTTTTACGTCGAAAGTGTAGAATGGCGTTCCCCTGGCACTACTGAAACAAACGGAAGACAAAAACTATGTGGTTCAAGAATCTTCAGATTTACCGCCTGCCCGCACCGTGGGCTTACACGCCAGAACAACTGGAAGAGGCCTTGTCCTCGAACAAATTTACGCCGGCGACCAGCATGGATCTGATGCGCCAGGGCTGGGATACGCCGCGCCCGAACGGTGGTCTGGTGCACGTGGTCAACAAGCAAATGTTGATCTTGCTGGGCACGGAAAAGAAACTGTTGCCAGCGACCGTCATCAACCAGGTGGCCAAGGCCCGCGCTGCCGAGATGGAAGAAGCGCAAGGCTTTGCGCCCGGTAAAAAGGCCATGAAAGAATTGAAGGAACGCGTGGCCGACGAGTTGCTGCCGCGCGCCTTCAGCATCCGCAGCAATGTCTGGACGTGGATCGACCCCGTCAATGGCTGGCTGGTGGTCGATGCGGCCAGCCCGGCAAAAGCCGATGAAGTCATCAAGCTGTTGCTCAAAGCCGTGGATAAACTGCCGCTGGAAAGCTTGCGCGTGCAGCGCTCGCCTGTGGCGGTGATGACGGAATGGCTGCAGGCCGACGATGCGCCTGCCGGCTTCACGGTCGACATGGACACGGAATTGCGCGCCACGGGCGAAAGCAAGGCCACCGTGCGCTACGTGCGCCACACGCTGGAAGCGGACGACGTGCGCCGCCACATCGCGGCCGGCAAGCAGTGCACGCGCCTGGCCATGACGTGGAACGACAAGATCTCGTTCGTGCTGACGGAGTCCCTGGCCATCAAGAGCGTCAAGCCGCTGGACGTGATCAAGGAAACGGAATCGAGCACGAAGAACGACGACGAGCGTTTCGACGGCGACCTGATGCTGATGACGGGCGAGCTCTCCAAGCTGATGGCCGACGTGGTCGAAGCATTGGGCGGCGAAGCGACTGCATAAACGCAGTCATATCGGTACGAAAAAGGAGCTTCGGCTCCTTTTTTTCGCCTGTGCTTTTAGCCCTGTCCCGGCATCGGCTTACAAGGGCTGGAACACGCCGGCGGCGCGGTTCTTTTGCACATTGTCCCAGGCGAAGATCTGGCCATTCATGGCCACGTACACGCCCGCTGGCAAGGTTTGCGCCACGCCGCAGGCAAAGCCCAGGTTGAACAGGGCATCGGAGTTGTCGATTTCGTAGGGAATCATGGCGCCCGTCAAAATCACCGTTTGCTGCAGGTTCGCCGCGCCCAGCACTTGCGCCGTCTCGCGCATGGTGTCGGTGCCGTGGATGATGACGATGGCTTTCTCCTGTGCCGCGCGGCACGAGGCCAGCACGCGCTGGCGGTCCGCATCCTGCATGTCGAGCGAATCGAGCAGCGGCAGTTGCTCCAGGGCCACGGGTGCCGTCATGCGCGCGCGGGCTATCGCTGCCGGCAAATGACTGTCGGAAAAGCCCAGGGTACCGTTCAATTCGTTGTAGTGTTTGTCGAAAGTGCCGCCGGTGGCGAGTATGCGCAAAGTCATGATGTGGTCACGATGTCAGTGGAGAATGACGCGCATGATAGCGTGGATTGTGTGCCTTGCGTGAATGGCGGGTCCGTTGCGGGCCGTTGCAGATCGCATCTGGAAAATTTGGCCATCTGTGAGTACACTGGTTTCTTTGTTTGCCTGCCACCCCGACTCCGTATGAAAGCGCTCGCTCCCGGCACCGTCATTTTTCACCGCCACCGCGGCTATGGCGTCATCACGTCCGTCAATTTGCTGACGGGCTGGATCGCCGCCCGTTTCGGCAGCGAAGCGCGCACCCTGGACCTGAACCTGTCGACCGACGACGTGCAGTTTGCCGATGGCGAAGCGATTTTGTTTCGCCGCGCGCCGCCCGACCGCATGCCGCATGCGCGTCTGATGGCCATGGTGCGCGAGCTGCACCGGGCCGGCTATCAAAAACTGTATCTGTATTCCTGGCCCAAGCCGTCCGGCCTGCACTGGCGCTGGCATTTGTTTACCGGGCCGCGCGACTGGATGCAGCGACCCTGGCGCGAAGGCTGGTACGGTTCGGGCGCCGATTACAACGTCAACCCCGTGATGGGCTGGGGCGATACGCCCGGTGCCACTACCGGCGAGCTGATCGATGCCCTGGCGCGTTTCGATCCGCAAGGCCTGGCGCAGGCGCTGGGGCGCGACGACGACCATAGCGCGTGGTTTGGCCGCGTCTGCGATGCGCTATTACCCAACTACATGTACAGCCTGGACATGCAGCGCACCCCGGGCGAGCCCTTGCAGGACATGCCGCCCGTGCCGGTGGTCGCCGTGCGCGCCGGCGTGGCGCCGTATGCCGGGCCGGACATCGCCTGGCCACCCGGCTGGGCCGGCCTGTGGCGCGGCCGGCACGCGCTGCCCGCGCCCGCCATCCGCATCACGGGCGAACCTGACCTCATCAAGGGGTTTCAACGCTCCTGAGGGGCTTGCCGCGCATGCTGCAACACCTCGGGATTGAGCAGGCGCGTGCATTGATGCTGCGCAAAGTCGACGATGTTTTGCAAGGCGTAGCGGAAGTACAGTTCATAGCTGTCACGCTCGACGTAGCCCAGGTGTGGCGTGGCCAGCACGTTCGGCAGCAGCAGCAATGGCGCGCCTGGCGGCAGCGGCTCGTCCGTGAATACGTCCAGCGCGGCCGCGCCCGGGCGCCCCTGCTGCAGCGCGGCTTCCAGCGCGCCCTCGGCCACCAGTTCGGCGCGGCTGGTGTTGACGAAAAGCGAGTTTGGCTTCATGCGCGCCAGGTCCTCGGCTGTTACCAGGCCGCGCGTCGTCTCGGACAGGCGCAGGTGCAAGCTCAATACGTCGGCTTGTTCAAAGAACGCTGCGCGCGACACCGCCGCCGTGTCGCCAGCGGCCACGGCCGCCGCGCGGCTCGCTTCGCTGCCCCACACGAGAATGGTCATGCCGAAGGCGCGGCCATAGCCGGCGATCAATTGACCGATCTTGCCGTAGCCCCAGATCGCCAGGGTGCGCCCTTTCAATACCGTGCCGAGCGTGTTGCGCGCCGGCTCGATCGATGACGTTTGCCACAGTCCTTCCTGCAGATGTTGCGCATACGGCACGATCTTGCGCTGCGCCGCCATGATCAGCGCCCACGTCAGTTCGGCCGGCGCCGTGGGCGAGCCGATGCCTTCCGCGATGGCGATGCCCAGCTCCGTGGCGGCCGCCACATCGATGTGGCCGCTGACCTTGCCCGTTTGCGAAATCAGTTTCAGGTTCGGCAGTTTCGACAGCAAGGCGCGGTTGAAACTGCTGCGTTCGCGGATCAGCACCAGCACGTCGAACGGCGCCAGGCGGATGGCCAGCTGGCCCAGTCCCCGCGCCGTATTGCTGAACACTTTGACCTCGTGGCCATCGAGCAATGGGAAACAATCGAGGCCGCGCACGGCATCCTGGTAATCATCGAGTATGGCAATTTTCATGGTGGATGGCCGATTTTAGTGAGGATTTGGTAGGGAAATAACAGGATACGGGAAATGCTGAATAGCCTACTACATTAGTCAAGCTATTCTCCTACATTTTTGCGAGAATAGCTGATTGGCGGGTGTACAATCGCCGGCACTTTTGAAGCTTCCTGAGTATAGTTATAGCGCAAACCGTTCCCGCAGCCTGGGCGCATGATCCAGGTAAACGACAACACCAGAGCCCTGCCCGCGTGAAGACGCCGCCCGCAGTGAGCCGCAGCCACCTCTCAACGATGCTGCCTGTCTTGCCGGAATGACCAGAATTTCTTTTATTGGTATTGGAGGTAATATGAATCAGCCCGTCATGGGTGGCGTCGCCGCACTCAACGTCCCAGCTTATATTAAACAACAGAAACTGATCAACTGGGTGGCCGACATTGCCGCGCTGACCAAGCCGGAGCGTATTTACTGGTGCGATGGTTCGCAGGAAGAGTACGAGCGCCTGTGTGCCGAAATGGTTGCCAGCGGCACCATGAAAAAACTGAATGCCGAAAAGCGCCCGAATTCCTATCTGGCCTGCTCGGACCCGAGCGACGTGGCCCGCGTCGAAGACCGCACGTATATCTGCTCGGCAACGAAAGAAGCGGCCGGCCCGACGAATAACTGGACCGAGCCTGGCGAAATGCGCCACACCCTGAACGGCCTGTTCGACGGCTGCATGCGCGGCCGTACCATGTACGTCGTGCCCTTCTCGATGGGCCCGCTGGGCTCGCCCATCGCGCACATCGGCGTGGAACTGTCCGATTCGCCGTATGTCGCCGTGAACATGAAGGTCATGACCCGCATGGGCCGTGCCGTGTACGACGTGCTGGGCACCGATGGCGCCTTCGTGCCGTGCGTGCACAGCGTGGGCGCGCCGCTGGCTGCCGGCCAGCAAGACGTGAAATGGCCGTGCAACAGCACCAAATACATCGTGCATTTCCCGGAAACGCGTGAAATCTGGTCTTTCGGCTCCGGCTACGGCGGCAACGCCTTGCTGGGCAAGAAATGCTTCGCCCTGCGCATCGCCTCGAACATGGGCTACCAGGAAGCGCAAGCGTCCGACAACAACCCGGGCTGGCTGGCCGAACACATGCTGATCCTCGGCGTGGAATCGCCGGAAGGCAAGAAGCATTACGTCGCGGCAGCGTTCCCATCGGCCTGCGGCAAGACTAACTTCGCCATGCTGATCCCGCCGGCAAGTTTTAACGGCTGGAAAGTGACCACCATCGGCGACGATATCGCCTGGATCAAACCCGGTGCCGATGGCCGTTTATATGCCATCAATCCGGAAGCCGGTTATTTTGGCGTGGCGCCGGGCACCAACGAAAAAACCAATTACAACTGCATGGCGTCCATGCGCGACAACACGATCTTCACCAACGTGGCGCTGACGGACGACGGCGACGTCTGGTGGGAAGGCTTGACGAAAGAAGCGCCAAGCCACCTGATCGACTGGCAGGGCAAGGACTGGACGCCAGCGTCCGGCACCAAGGCGGCGCACCCGAACGCGCGCTTCACAGTTGCTGCCACACAAAACCCCGTGATCGACGCCGCCTGGGACGATCCGGCCGGCGTGCCGATCTCGGCCTTCATCTTCGGCGGCCGCCGCTCGACCACCGTGCCGCTGGTCACCGAAGCGCGCAACTGGGTCGAAGGCGTCTACATGGCTGCCACCATGGGTTCCGAAACGACGGCCGCCGCCGTGGGCCAGATGGGCGTCGTGCGCCGCGATCCATTTGCCATGTTGCCGTTTATCGGATATAACATGAGCGATTACTTCCAGCACTGGCTGGACATGGGCGTCAAGGTGGGTAAAGTGAACCCGGCGGCCCTGCCGAAGATCTACTGCGTCAACTGGTTCCGCACGGACGAGGCAGGCAAGTTCGTCTGGCCTGGCTTTGGCGACAATATGCGCGTGCTGAAGTGGATGCTCGAGCGTATCGAAGGCACGGCGGGCGGCGTGGAAAACCTGTTCGGCACGACGCCGCAGTATGGCGACCTGAACTGGGATGGCTTGCCATTCACGCAAGAACAGTTCGACACCATCACTTCGATCGACAAGGCGGCGTGGCGGGACGAATTGAAATTGCATACGGAGCTGTTTGAAAAACTCGCGTATCATCTGCCGCAAGAATTGACAGATCACAAGGCTGCGCTGGAAAAGCGTTTGGCTGAGTAAGCGTTAGTAGTGGGGGAGAAACACGCCGGCAAAGACTGGCGTGCGATAAATGACACGCCGGCAATGACTGGGGTGCTAGCAAAAAGAGAAACGGCGCGGATTGCATGAGCAATCCGCGCCGTTTTTTTGGCAGGTACAATAATTATCCTGTGGAAATTATTTGTTGTCATGCCTACTCAAAACATGAAAAAAACGATCATCATCTTTAGCACCGTGGCCGCCTGCCTGCTCGGTAGCAGCGCCCATGCCGAGCATCGCCAGGATTGTGAAAGTGCGGACTATGCCAAGCAATATGACCATACATTTTCTGCCGGCATGAAGAACAATGTCGAGCGCCTCAGGGAGCAGCAGGCCGGACATCAAAAAAACCTGGACGGCATGGTGGCTGCCTTGAAACAAAGCGGTGTGTGGTCGGATGACGACTCCGTGACGTTCTTTACGAATATGTGGACGGATGAGAGTGGGAAGGCTGTGGAGGCTGGCAGGAAGAAGGCGACCGAGCGATGGAAGATTCAGGTGCTGACGGTGCAGTCTTGGGACGCCACCATGAACGACCACCCAGCACAGAAGGCGCGCGGCATGTGTTTGCTTGCTCCCCGTGTACTTGATGAGGCCGTAGTCTTTTACGATGCGCTGGAAAAGGTCTGGAGCTATATGGAAATGAAAGTTGCGGAAGTAGCCAAGGACAAGAACGTGACCCTGCCAGCATTGCCGTAGACCCGGCATAAAAAAACGGCGCGGATGCTGGGGCAATCCGCGCCATTTTTTAAGTGCTGCAGCTTATTGCTTCAGCAGTGGCCCCAGGTATTTACCCGTCACGCTGGCCGGGTTCAGCGCCACGTCTTCGGGCGTGCCCGTGGCAATGATCTGCCCGCCGCCGGCGCCGCCTTCGGGGCCCAGGTCGACCAGCCAGTCGGCCGTCTTGATGACGTCCAGGTTGTGCTCGATGATGACCAAAGTGTTGCCCTGGTCGCGCAGGCGGTGGATGACTTTCAGCAGCAAGTCGATGTCGTGGAAGTGCAAGCCCGTGGTCGGTTCATCGAGGATGTACAGGGTGCGTCCCGTGTCGCGCTTGGACAATTCCAGCGACAGTTTGACGCGCTGCGCCTCGCCGCCGGACAGGGTGGTGGCGCTCTGGCCCAGCTTGATGTAGCCGAGGCCCACGTCGAGCAGGGTTTGCAGCTTGCGCGCGATCAAGGGCACGGGTTTGAAGAACTCATGCGCCTCTTCCACCGTCATGCCCAGCACTTCCGTGATGTTCTTGCCCTTGTAGTGCACTTCCAGGGTTTCGCGGTTGTAGCGCTTGCCGTGGCACACGTCGCACGGCACGTAGACGTCGGGCAGGAAGTGCATCTCGACCTTGATCACGCCATCGCCCTGGCACGCTTCGCAGCGCCCGCCCTTCACGTTGAACGAGAAGCGGCCCGCGCTGTAGCCGCGTTCCTTGGCGGTTGGTACGGTGGCGAACAGATCGCGGATCGGCGTAAACAAGCCCGTGTAGGTGGCGGGGTTCGAGCGCGGCGTGCGGCCGATCGGCGCCTGGTCGACGGAAATGACCTTGTCGAAGTGCTCCAGGCCGCTGATCGATTCGTGCGGCGCCGGTTCCGTCTGCGACCCATACAGATGGCGCGACAGCGCCGGATACAGGGTATCGTTGACCAGCGACGATTTGCCCGAGCCGGAGACGCCCGTCACGCAGGTCATCAAGCCTACCGGCAAGCTCAGCGACACCTTTTTCAGGTTGTTGCCCGTCGCGCCAGTAATGACCAATTGCTTTTCCGGATTGCTGGCGTGGCGCTTGGCTGGCACGGCAATTTTCAGCTTGCCGTTCAGGTATTGCGCCGTCAGCGATTTCTTGTTCTTGAGAATGTCTTGCAGGGTGCCTTCGGCGATGATTTCGCCGCCGTGCACGCCCGCGCCGATGCCCATGTCGATGATGTAGTCGGCCGTGCGGATGGCGTCTTCATCGTGCTCGACCACCAGCACGCTGTTGCCGATGTCGCGCAAGTGTTTCAGCGTTTCGATCAGGCGGTCATTATCGCGCTGATGCAAGCCGATCGACGGTTCGTCGAGCACATACATGACGCCCGTCAAACCGGAGCCGATTTGCGACGCCAGGCGGATGCGCTGTGCTTCACCGCCCGACAGCGTGTCGGCGCTGCGGTCCAGCGACAGGTAGTCGAGGCCCACATTGTTGAGGAACTTCAGGCGCGAAATGATTTCTTTCACGACGCGGTCGGCGATTTCCTTCTTGGCGCCCGTCAGTTTCAGCTTTTCAAAAAATTCCAGCGTCTCGCGCAGCGGTTTTCCCGCCACTTCATAGATGGCGCGCTGCTGCTTGCCCGTGCCGACCTTGACGAAGCGCGCTTCCACGCGCAGGCGCGCGCCATCGCACGAGGGGCAGCATTTTTCATTGATGAACTTGGCCAGTTCTTCCTTGACGGCCATCGAATCCGTCTCGCGGTAGCGGCGCTGCAGATTGTTGACCACGCCTTCGAACGTGTGTTCCTTGATGACGGTGCGGCCCCGTTCGTTGACATAGGTAAACGGAATCACTTGCTTGCCGGAACCGTACAACACGGCTTGCTGGGCATTCAGTGCCAGCTGCTCGAACGGCATGTCCAGGTCGAATTCATAATACGCGGCCAGGTTCGACAGCATCTGGAAGTAAAACTGGTTGCGGCGGTCCCAGCCCTTGACGGCGCCCGATGCCAGCGACAGGTTCGGGAACGCGACGATGCGTTTCGGGTCAAAGAATTCGATGTGTCCCAGGCCGTCGCATTCGGGGCAGGCGCCCATGGGGTTGTTGAACGAGAACAAACGCGGTTCCAGTTCCTGCAGGGAATAGCCACACACATTGCAGGCGAACTTGTTGGAGTACACGTGTTCCTGCGCGGTATCCATTTCGTAGGCAATGGCGCGGCCATCGGCCAGGCGCAGGGCCGTCTCGAAACTTTCCGCCAGGCGCTGCTTGATTTCCTGGTTCACCTTGACCCGGTCGATGACCACGTCGATCGTGTGTTTTTCCGTCTTCTTCAATTTCGGCAGGTCATCGACTTCATAGATCTTGGCCGCATGCGTGCCGCTCTGTACGCGAAAGCGCACGAAGCCCTGCGCCTGCATCTGCTCGAACAGGTCGACATGTTCGCCCTTGCGATTCGCGACGACGGGCGCGAGTATCATCAGCTTGGTGTCTTCCGGCATGGCCAGCACGGCATCGACCATTTGCGACACGGACTGGGCGGCCAGCGCGTTTTCCGGGTGGTCGGGGCAGTAAGGCGTGCCGACGCGCGCGTACAGCAGGCGCAAGTAATCGTGGATTTCCGTCACGGTACCCACCGTTGAGCGTGGGTTATGCGACGTTGCCTTCTGTTCGATGGAGATGGCCGGCGATAAGCCCTCGATCAGGTCGACGTCCGGCTTTTCCATCAATTGCAGGAACTGGCGCGCGTAGGCGGACAGCGACTCGACATAGCGGCGCTGGCCTTCCGCGTACAGGGTGTCGAAGGCCAGCGAAGACTTGCCGGAGCCGGACAGGCCGGTAATCACGATCAGCTTATTGCGCGGCAAATCGAGATTGATATTCTTGAGGTTATGCGTGCGAGCGCCGCGAATGCGGATCTGTTCCATGTGATTGCCTTGCTTTCAGTGAGTGGTGCGGCCGGCGCATTGTGCCTGGGTGCAGATGAGGAGCCACAACGGGTCAACCTGTAACTATAGCCGGGTTTTGCTCTGCATGCCTGAGGCGTCCATGGGCGGATTGCGCCGCCAGGCGAACGTGCCCCGACAAAGTTTGATACAGATGCGTGCAGACGTTTAAACACTGTATATAATACCAGTATTCAAGTTTCTTGTTTTCACCTGCCGTGAAAAAAACGTGCTGCCGCACGGGAGAGGGCATCCGCCAGAAAGCGTGTGCTTTGCGCCGCGTGGTCGCTTATAATCCTCGTTTAGTACACTAAACTAACGCGCGGGACACCGCCTCCCGCTGCAGTTCATCAGGAGTTATTCATGGCATCAGTCAACAAAGTCATCATCGTCGGCAATCTGGGCCGTGACCCGGAAATCCGCTACATGCCTAGCGGCGACGCGATCGCCAACATCGCCGTGGCCACTTCGTACAAATCGAAGGACCGCAATACGGGCGAACAAAAAGAATTGACAGAGTGGCACCGTATCTCGTTCTTCGGCCGCCTGGCGGAAATCGTCGGCCAATACCTGAAAAAAGGCTCGTCCGTCTACGTCGAAGGCCGTCTGCAAACGCGTAAATACACGGACAAGGACGGCGTCGAGAAGTACGCAACCGACATCATCGCGGAACAGATGCAAATGCTGGGCGGTCGCTCCGGCATGGGCGGTGACGCCGGCGGTGGCGATGACAGCTACGGCGGCGGCGGTGGTGGTGGCGGCTACGACGCCCCGGCCCCGCGCCAGGCACCCGCTCCGCGTCCAGCCCCGGCCCCGGCACCACGCCCGGCACCGAAGCCAGCACCGAACTTCTCGGATATGGATGACGATATTCCGTTCTAATTCGGTCAAGGTCGTTTTTTGTTGCCTGAAGCCTGTTTTCCGAGAGGAAAACAGGCTTTTTGCGTTATGGAGAGAGTAACGCTTACCTTGCAAGCGCTTCCAGGCGCGCCATCCCGATCCAGCCCATCTGGCCCCGGCAGTGCCCGCTCATCACGCGTACATGGGCAAGAGCTTCGGCTGTGCTTCCTGGTGGATCAGTCTTGATATCAAGGATGGCAACCGTGTCCCCTTTCAGCGGCTGGCAGGCATGCATGGCGTTGCCTTCGATGGTTGCTTCCTTCCATAACACGTTGCTCGCGGTGAGCTTTGCCATGCGTTCGGGCGTTTGCGCTCCTGCCAGGCTGCAGCTGAGTGCCAGGACGATGGCAATGAAATTGGCTTGTTGCATATCTCCTCCATTGAGTCAGTCAGAAAAACCAGCAATGGATAAGATCATCGGCAGGCGAAAAAATTCAATGCCGCTGGCCTGGAGGGCAGGTGCGCATGCTGAATTACGCAAACCTCAATCGTGCAGCCGCATCTCCAGGCTGTAGCTGGCCACCGCATTCCTGCGTGCCGCGTTGCGCATCAAATATACCTGCACTGTGTACTCGCCATCGGCCGGCAGTTTCGCCTGGTAACTGTTGCCACTGGTCGAGCCGATGAACAGGGCTTCGTCCTGGCCTGGCTGGCGGATGTTGAAGTAATTCGATGGCTGATTGGTCTTGAGCTTGACGCTGAGGGTCTGGCCGGCCTTGCCAGTGAGCGTGTATTCGGCCGTGGCGTAGCCCTTGATCTTGCCTTTCACGCTGTGCGCGTTCTTGCTTGCCGTCAATTCGACGGTTTCCTTGTGGACCGGATCGGCGCTCCAGGCGGGCGTGGTGAAAACCAGGGCCGCCAGCAGCAGGCTGGCGCGGAGGGGTAGTGGACGACGCAGCATATGGCACTCCTTTGAACGTGGATGAATAAGCAGGTGATGATGAGGCCATTCATCTTACGCCAGCGGCTGCCAGGCGCCTGTACGGCAGCGCGCGCATGGCCAGTTCGAGGATGGTTTTTCCCCCTTTCTTGATCCAGGTACTTTTTTTGGCTGCGCACGTTTCAAGTTGCGGAAAAATTTCAATTTCAGGTAGGCTGAAGCGTCTCTACGCTGCGGAACCGGCCGCAGGCGCTGCTGCGCCGGACCGGTTTTTTGCTGCTCTTTTTCCCTATACTGAAAGGAACGCAAATGGGTATTTCCGGAAAAGTCGCGCTGGTCACGGGTGCCGCGCAAGGTATCGGCAAGGCCATCGCCTTGCGCCTGGCCAATGATGGCGCCGATATCGCGCTGGTGGATTTGAACCAGGACAAGCTGGACGCGGCGGCCGCCGAAGTGCGCGCGCTGGGGCGCCGCGCCGTCACCTTCATTGCCGACGTGTCACAGCTCGATCAGGTGAGCGCCGCCGTGGCGTTTGCGGAACAAGAATTGGGCGGCTTCGACATCATCGTCAACAATGCCGGCATCGCGCAAGTGCAGCCCTTGCTCGACGTCACGCCGGAAGAAGTCGACCGCATCATGCGCATCAATGTGCAAGGGACGCTGTGGGGCATCCAGGCAGCTGCCAAGACGTTCAAGAAACGCCAGCAGAAGGGCAAGATCATCAATGCCTGTTCCATCGCCGGGCATGACGGCTTTGCCCTGCTGGGCGTGTATTCGGCCACCAAGTTTGCCGTGCGCGCGCTGACGCAGGCGGCGGCCAAGGAACTGGCGGCCGACGGCATTACCGTCAACGCGTATTGCCCCGGCGTTGTCGGTACCGACATGTGGGTCGAGATCGACAAGCGCATGGCCGAACTGACTGGCGCCGAACTGGGTGCGACGTACAAGAAATACGTGGACGGCATCGCGCTGGGACGTGCCGAGACGCCGGAAGACGTGGCGGGGCTGGTTTCCTTCCTGGCGGGGCCGGACTCGGACTACATGACGGGCCAGGCGCCGCTGATCGATGGTGGTCTCGTGTACCGTTAAAACACTGACGGCATAAAAAACAGGCCACGCTGTCGGTGACGGCGTGGCCTGTTTGCGTTGGTTCAAGCAAGCCTTAATTGAACGTGATTTCCTTGCGGTTATCGCGCGGGACGCGGTCGATTATCTTGTTGTACGGATCAACACCTACTTCGAACGGTTTGTCCTTCACGGTGATGGTGATCACCGGGTCGCTGCCCGACACCCTGCGCTTGTCCGTGAACAGGACTGTTTCATCCTTTTCTTTGGCGCCAGGGGCGCGCGCGAAGATGGCGATTTCCACCGGCTCGTCATAGGCGCGCGCGCTTTCCTTGCCCTTGCCGTCGGACTCCAGCTTGGCCAGGTGCAGCTGCATGGTGACATCCCACTGGCCATCCTTGCGCTGCACGGCCGACGCTTGCGTCACGCGGTTGTCGTAGAAGACGATCTTCTCGAACAGGTCCGTGATCAGCGCCTGCTTGTCCTGCGGCGCTTCGGCGCGGATGTAGGCCAGCAGTTCCAGGGTGGTGGTGAAGGGCGCCTGCTGATAGCCCTTGTCCTGCAGATAGCGTTTCAGGGCACGGTTCAGGGCTTCCTCGCCGAGCTCGTCGCGCAGGCGGTAGAACACCAGGCTGCCTTTGTTGTAGTGGATGTATTGCTGTCCTTCCACGCGCGCCAGCGGCTGTTCCTCGATGGCTTCTCCGCCGCGCCCGCTCAGGTAGCGGTCCAGTTCATAGCGCAGGAAGCGGCGCATTTTTTCGCGGCCATATTCCTTTTCCATCACCATCAGCGCCGAGTACTGCGACAGCGATTCCATCAGCATGGTGGCGCCCTGCACGTTGGCGCCGATCACCTGGTGGCCCCACCACTGGTGCGCCATTTCATGCGCCGTGACGTAGAACACGTAGTCGATGTCATCCTTGTCGCGCAGGTCGGCGATGAAGCCGATGCCTTCCGAATACGGAATCGTATTGGCAAACGACTGCGCGAAGCTCTGGTAGCCAGGAAACTCCAGGATGCGCACCTGCTTGTGCTGGTAGGGCGTGAACTGGGTGGTGTAATAGTCGAGCGACTTTTGCACGGAGGTAATCATGCGATCCGTGTTGTAGCCATGCTTTTTATCAAAGTAAATTTCGATCGGTACGCCATGCCAGTCGCCTTTCTTTACCTCCCAGCGGGCCGACAGGTAGGCAAAGAACGGCATCATCGGCTGGTCCATCTTGTAGCGGTAATAGCGGCGGCCATCCTTTTCCCAGCTTGCCTGCAGGTAACCAGGAGCCAGCGCGATCTGCTCGCCGCTGGTGGAGACGGTGGTGTCGAAATTGATCCAGTCCGCTTCATTGCCAAAGACGGTGTTGCCGTAGGCGGACTTGTCTTCCAGCTTGGCCATGCGCTGCGGTTCGCCCAGGCCGCGTTTGCGGCGCTCATTGCGGTTCGTCAACTCCATTTCCTTCGCATAGCCGAAGTGGGGGAAAAAGGCCTGGTTGTTGAAGAAGCTGCCGTTCAGGTTAACCTGGTCCGGCGCGCCGTCGTTGGTGAAACCCTGGTGCGTGACGGCCACCGTGAAGTCCAGCGGCAGGGTGGCGCCCGGCGCCAGGGGCTGGGCCAGCTTGAGGATGCTGAAGCCGAGTTCCTTGTCATCGAGCACGACCTTGTGCTCAGGCAAGTTCAACCAGTGCGTTTCCAGGTCCGGGTTGAGCTGGATGCGCAGGGTATCGAGCGGCTGCTGCGTCTTGTTTTGCAGCACGTAGTGGCCCTTGATCAACACCTTGCGTTGCTCAGGATAAATATCCACATCGGCCTGGACGTCGGTGATCTTCAGCTGCGGCAAGTCCTTGTATTGTTTGTACAATTTCTCGTAGCGGGCCTGCTTGTCCATGCCGATGTCCGACGTCTCGTACTTGTTCAGCACGTTCGTGTTGTAGAAGATCCAGCCGCCCGTGCCTGCCCAGCACAGCACGACTACGGCCAGGGCGGCACCGGCGCGGCCTTGCAGGCGCTGGCGGGCCAGGCGCACGCGCGCGCGCCAGTCGGCGGACAAGCCGCGCACCCAGAACGCACGGGCCAGCATGACGAGTGCCACGGTAAACAGGCTCCAGTACAGAGAGAACCAGGCCCAGCCCGTCAGGAAGTGGCCATAGCCATTCATGTCCGAATACTTGATGGCCGGCGTGCCGCCGAAGGCGTACAGGTTGTGTTCCAGGTGCAGCATGCCCAGCACGGCTTGCGCCACCATCAGCAGGATCACCAGCAGGTAGCCGATGAACTTGTTATTCGACAGCACTTGCAGGGTGAGGGCGCACAATCCCATCAGCACGAAGAAGAGGGAACCGAGCAGGGTGCCTTTCAGGTACAGGCCCAGTTCCACGGGCGCGCCGCCCTTGACGAGCTGGAAACCGATGGCGGTGATGACGCCCACCAGCAGGTAGCCGGCGATGACGCCGACCAGGGCCGTGCATTTGGCCAGCAGGGGCACCCAGCCGGGCACGGGCATGGCATCGCTGACGTCAGCGATCTTGACCTGGCGCTCCTTGAAGATCAGCTCACCGGCATAAAAGGTGACGATGATGATCAACAGGAAGCTGAAGCTGTTGTTGATGCTTTGCAGCATCAAATGGGTCATCGGATACACGGCCGTGCCATACATGTTCTTGCCCACGCTGGAGCCGGCGATCAGGTTGATGACGCCAAACAGCAGCATGACGAGGAAGGGCACGCTCTTGAAGACGCCGGCGGCATCGAAGCGCAGGATCTGCCACCACTGGCGCCAGGCCGTTGCCGGGGTAAAGGTAGGAATGCTGCGCGGCAGGTGCAGCGGCGCGGTGACGGCCGGCGCGGCCGCTGGCGCCTTGTGCTTGCCGAACAGGCGCTTGCCCGTACCCGTGCGCTGCGGTTTGAACAGGATCACGGTGGCGGCAAACAGCACGACGGTGATGCCCAGCCACAGCAAGCGGTTGGCCAGCAGGAAACCGGACAGTGGCGGCAGGCTGGCATTCGACTCGGCGGCCGTGAAGTAGCGCGTCATGCGGCCAAAGGCGCGCACGCCGAACGGGTCGAGCAGCACGGCGATCCATTCGTTGTTGATGTCGCGCGTAAACACGCCGGCCACGGCCCACAGCACGAAAAAGCCCAGCACGCCCACGTACACGAGCATCATCGAACGCGTGGTGGCCGCCAGCAGCATCAGCAGGGCGCCGATGAAGAGCAGGTTGGGGATGACGATGACGGCGAAGCTCCAGGCATACGTATGCAGCGAGAACGCGCCCACGCGTTGTGCATCGACCCAGGGCATGACGGGGCCGAGCATGGTGGCCAGGGCAATGGCGACGAAGATCACCAGGCAGGCGGCAAAGCCGGCGGCGAAGCGGCCGAACAGATAGTCCCACTTGCGCATGGGCGTGGCGAACAGCATGTCGGCCATGCCCACTTCGCTGTCGCGCAGCACGGCGCCGGCGATGAAGACGGTGACGAGAAACATCGCCAGCAGGCTGAAGATGCCCAGCATCTGCGCCACCACGGTGGGAGCGTTGCGGTTGATGTTGCCGATGGCGCCACCGATCTGCACCGAGTCGCTGGTGGTGGCGCCAAAGGCCATCAGGGCCATGATGACGGCAAAGACCCACAGCAGCGGCTGTTTCAGCTGGTAGACGAGGTCAAACTTGAAAAATTCCTTCCACATGGCGGCCCCTTACGCTGCCACGGCGGCTGAGGTGGCCGGTGCGGCAGCGGGAGCGGCGGCGCCGTGGCGGGCAGCGTTGCGCACGTGCAGGAAATACACGTCTTCCAGATCCGCAGCGATCTGCACGAAGCCGCTGTCGGGCTGGCTGTCGGCATATACGTTGATTTGCGGCTTGCCGCCCACCAGGCGCGTCGACAGCACGTTCAAGGTTTGCTGGTACTGCGCCAGTTCGTCCGTCGTGACACTGCGGCGCCAGACCTTGTTGTGCAGGGTATCGATGGCCGCCTGCGGCTCGCCCTGCACCAGTACCTGTCCCTTGACGATCATGGCCATGCGCGGGCACAAGTCCGTTACATCGTCGACGATGTGCGTCGACAGAATCACCACCACTTGCTCGCCGATCTTCGCCAGCAGGTTCAGGAAGCGGTTGCGTTCGTCCGGGTCCAGGCCGGCAGTGGGCTCATCGACGATCACCAGGCGCGGTGCGCCCAGCAGGGCCTGGGCGATGCCGAAGCGCTGGCGCATGCCGCCCGAATACGTGCCCAGGTTGCGCTTGCGCGCTTCCCACAGATTGGTTTGCTGCAGCAAGGCTTCCACGGCTTCCTTGCGCGGGCCCTTTTCCGTCAACCCTTTCAAGACGGCAAAGTGGTTGAGCAAGGTTTCCGCGCTGACCTTCGGATAGACGCCGAAATCCTGCGGCAGATAGCCGAGCTGGCGGCGCAAGCCAGCCTTGTCCTTGAGCACGTCGATGCCATCGAAATGGATGCTGCCGCTGTCGGGATCTTGCAAGGTGGCAATGGTGCGCATCAGCGAGGACTTCCCTGCGCCATTCGGCCCCAGCAAGCCGAACATTCCGTTGGGAATCTCCAGGCTGACATCATTGATGGCCTTGACGCCATTGGCATACGTTTTGTTCAGCTGTTTGATCGATAGCATGTGCAGCACTCTCCAGAGCTTGGGTCTAAAAAGCCGGCAGATACCTGTCTGCCGGTCTGTGCAAGGGGATCACCCTTGTTTTCTGTCAACCGCGATGGCGGATGTTACTTAAAGGAAATAATATATAAGCAATTGGAAAAAAAGTAATCTTTTTGCGACCGGAGGTGGAAAAACGGGCATGAAATGCCCCAGGCGGGGATGAGTGACGGTGATAAGATCGCGCACTGGTTCGACACCACAGTGGAGGAAAGCTTTACATGCATGCCATAGACAAGATCATCGCCTTGCGCGCCATTGCCCCGGGCGAAGAGGCGGCACTGGCGCGGCTGTTTCAACTGTACTGTTATGACAATGCCGCCTGGAGCGGTGAAGCGCTGCTGGCCGATGGCCGCTACGACGTGTGCGATGCGGGGCTGGCGTCGTATGTGCACGCAGCTGGCCACACGGCCAGCTGGATCGAGGTCGATGGTGAACTGGCCGGCTTTTTCATCACGGAGCCTGGCATGGCGGGCGGGTTGGCGGTGCAGGAGTTCAGCGACTTTTTTATTCTGAAGCAATACCGACGCCGGGGCGTGGCGCTGGAAGTGGTGCGCAGGGTGCTGCTGGACAGCGAGCAGACGTGGCTGGTGGCGATGTTTCGCGCCGATGCCGCTGCCTGCGCCTTCTGGCAGCAGGCGTTTGCGCGCCTGCCGTTTGCCAGGGTCGAGGCCTACGACGATCCGGACTTGCCGCAGTTCCAGCTGACCTTGCTGAAACCGGCGGCCTGAGCTCGTTTAGAAGCGCACTTTCACATACGCTGACGGTCCCGTCAGGCGAATGTTCAGGTCGGCATCGCGTTCGCTGTCGCGGTGCAGCTTGATTTTCGAGATGCCATAATCGGCCACGAAGCCGATGTTCTTGAACGGAAACCATTCCACGCCGATATTGCCGCCGTAGATGTGGCCATTGATGCGTCCGCCGTTTTTCTTGATGCCCGACGCTTCCGCATACATGCGCAAGTCCGGCGTGAAGGCGTGGCGCCAGCCCACTTCCAGCAGCGGCGCGAATGCATGCTCGCTGATGGAATCGCGCGCCGTGGCCGTTTCACCATTGACGACGCCGGTGGCCGTGCCGTTCAGGCCGGCGTGGTAGTAGGCGGCGCCCAGGCCGATGCCGAAGGTGTCGTTGCCGTTGCCCAACCACCATTTATAGGCCAGCTTGGCCAGGTCCAGCTTCAGATCCGCATTCGCCGTGGCCGTGCCGGTGACGGGCTGGCCATTGATGATGGTTTCGCCCGTCAGGCTTGGCGTGTAGGATTTGTCGTAGCGGTAGTAGTCGAATGCCAGGCCGTGGCGGTCGCCGATCAGCACATCGGCCTTGATGCGCGGGATGGTGGTATGGCTGGGCTTTGATTCGGGGGCGTCGATGCGGCCAAACTGCGTGTCGGCGCCGATATTGATGCGCGGATCGGCGGAAAATGCCCCGACCGAGATGCTGACACGGTCCAGCGTGGGCGATGGCTCGGCCCGCGCCGTGGCGGCCGCCGTGGCCATGCCCAGCACACCCAGCATCATGGCACCGCGCAAGGCGAGGTGGTGCGGACGAGGTGGGGACAGGCGGGCGGGGACGGACGTAACAACCATAGGACTACTCCTCAGAATAAAGTGAAACTGTCGCGATGCTTTGGGCGGCCCACGCTGGGCAACAGTGCAATGAGGAAATGGTAGCAATTGTTACTTTTAAATTACGTAGCCGCACGGCGCAAGTGGCCGTCGGATTTGTCCTACCGTGTGTAACAGCTAGTATTCATACCGGCATTGCCTGCAACGCAGGACGCGGGCAGAATGGTGTGCAAGAAGAGGAGACACCGCATGAAAATCGCCGCCATTTCCGATATCCACGGCAACCTCGATGCGCTTGAGGCCGTACTGGCCGATATCGCCCGGCGTGGGGTCGACGTGACCGTCAACCTGGGCGATATCGTCTCGGGCCATCTGCAGCCGCGCGCCACGGCGGCGCGCCTGATGGGGCTCGACTTGCCCACCATCCGCGGCAACCACGAGCGCCAGCTGCTGGGCGACCCGGCCCGCATGGGCGTGTCCGACGCTTTTGCGCGCGCGCAACTGCTGCCCGAGCAACTCGCGTGGATCAATGCGCTGCCCGCCACCTTGCGCTTGCGCCACGATGTGCTGCTGGTGCACGGCACCCCGACAAGCGACCTCGTGTATTTTCTCGACAGCGTCACGCCGCAGGGCAGCCGCGCCGCCACGCCGGTGGAGGTGGCCGAACGCGCGGGCGAGGCCGACGCGGCGCTGATCCTGTGCGGCCACACGCACATGCCGCGCCAGGTGCGCCTGGCCGATGGGCGGCTGATCGTCAACCCGGGCAGCGTCGGCTTGCAAGCCTACGACGACGATCATGCTTATCCGCATGTGATGCAGAACGGCACGCCGCATGCGCGCTATGCGATTGCCGAACAGGCGATGGACGGCGCCTGGACGGCGCAGTTGCACGCCGTGGAATATGACTGGGAGCAGGCGGCGCGGCTGGCGCTGGCGAATGGCCGGCCCGACTGGGTCGTGCCACTGCGCACGGGCCGTGTCGGCGTGCTTACCTGAACTCTTCGGCCACCAGGTTGTACTTCTGCATCTTGTGATACAAGGTCTGTTTCGGCAAGCCGAGCACCGCGCTTACTTCGCTGACGTTGCCGGAATATGCGCGTAGTTCCTGTTCGATCAGTGCGCGTTCGAAGCCGTTCACCTGCTCCGCCAGCGACAGGGGGCTGGCCTGATTGCCCGCCAGCAGGCTGGAAGCGCCGCCGGCGATGCCGAGCACGAAGCGGTCGGCGATATTGCGCAGTTCGCGCACATTGCCGGGCCAGGAATGGGCCATCAGGTTGCGCATCTGGGCGCTGGAGACCACGGGCGCGGCGCGGTTGTAGCGGGCGGCGGCGGCCAGCACGAAGTGCTCGAACAGGATGGGAATATCTTCGCGCCGTTCGCGCAAGGGCGGCAAATGCAGCACGATCAGATTCAGGCGGTAGTACAGGTCGCTGCGGAATTTCTGCTGCTGCGACAAGTCTTCCAGGTCCAGCTTGGCCGCCGCGATGACGCGCACGTCGACGGGCGTGGGCACGTTGGAGCCGAGCCGTTCGATATAGCGTTCCTGCAGCACGCGCAGCAATTTCACTTGCAGGGACAGGGGCAGGCTTTCGATTTCGTCGAGGAAAAAAGTGCCGTGGTCCGCGTGCTCGATCTTGCCCACCTGCCGCTTGGCCGCGCCCGTGAATGCGCCCGGTTCGTGGCCGAAGACTTCGCTTTCAAATATGCTTTCGGGAATCGCGCCGCAGTTGACGGCAACGAAGTTGTGCTTGCGGCGGTGGCTGAAGTCGTGCAGGCAGCGGGCCACCATTTCCTTGCCCGTGCCCGTGTCGCCATAGATCAGTACGTCAGCCGGTTCGTTGGCAACGTCGAGTATCAAGCGCCGGATGTCGCGCATCGCCACGGAATTTCCCAGCAGGCGCGATTCGATGCCGCCGCCATCCTCGAGCTGGCGGCGCAGGCTGTGTACTTCCAGCGTGAGTCGCCGCGTTTCCAGCGCGCGCAGGATGACGTCGACCAGTTGTTCGGACGAATAGGGCTTTTCGATGAAATCGTAGGCGCCCGTGCGCATGGCGTGCACGGCCATGGTGATGTCGCCGTGGCCGGTGACGAGGATCACGGGCAGGTTGGCATCGAGCGTCTTGACCGCTTGCAGCAATTCCAGCCCGCTCATGCCCGGCAAGCGCACATCGCTGACCACGATGCCGGGAAAATCGGGCGTGAGCAGTTTATAGGCCAGCTCGGCCGAGTGGAAGGCCAGCACGTCCAGGCCGGCCAGCTGCAGTGCCTGCTCGCTGCCTTCGCGTACGGTGGGGTCGTCTTCGACCAGCAAGACCTTCAAGCCGTCAAACATGTTTTTCCTCCTGCGTTGCAATCTGTAGTTCGATGGTGAAGATGGCGCCGCCGCCGGGGGCGTTTTCGGCGCGCAGCACGCCGCCGAACTGGCGCGTGATCTGTTCGGAAATGGCCAGGCCCAGGCCCAGTCCCAGTCCTTGCGGCTTGGTCGTGAAGAACGGTTCGAACAGGTGTTCGTACACTTCCGTCGACAGGCCCGGTCCCGTGTCGGCCACATGGATCAGCACATGCTCGGGCGTGCATGCGACGGACACGCGCAGGCTGCGCACTTCGCTGCCGTTCATGGCGTCGAGCGCGTTGGCGTACAGGTTCACCAGCACCTGTTCCAGGCGGTTGCTTTCGCACATGGCGAAGATGTCTTCAGGCGGCAGTTGCAGGGTGAAACGCACATTTTCAACCTGCAGCCGGCGCTCGACCAGGAACAGGGCATTGCTGATCGCCGTGGGGATCGAGACGGAGGTCAGGCTGGTCGTCGACTTGCGCGCAAAAATCTTCAATTGACCCGTAATGGTCCCCATCCTGGCCGCAATTTGCGAGATCTTCGCCAGGTTGCGCCGCGCATCGTCGAGCCGTCCGCGCTCGAGCAGGATGACGGCATTGTCGGACATGGTGCGCAGCGCCGTCAGCGGCTGGTTGAGTTCATGCGTGATGCTGGCCGACATTTGCCCCAGCACGGCCATCTTGCCGGCCTGGAACAATTCGTTTTGCGTGATGTGGAGTTTTTGCTCGGCCTTGCTGCGCACCTCGATTTCCTGGCTCAGGCTTTGCGTCATGGCATTGAGTTCCGAGGTGCGTTCCTCGACCATGGCTTCCAGGTTGTCGTAGGCATGTTGCAAGTCTTCGCGGGCGCGCAATTTTTGCGCCACGGCTGCGCGGCGCTGGCGCAGGTAAAAGAACAGCAGCATGAAAAAACCCAGCAGCACGCAAGAGAAGGCGGCCGCCGCGCGCGCGCTGGCTTTTGCCTGCGCCAGGTCGGACAGGTAGATAAAAGTCCAGCCTTGCGGGGACTTGAGCTTGATCTGCGTCATGACGCTGGAGCTGATCTTTGGTGGCGTGTCGGCGTGCTCCTGCTCGCGCACGCTGATCACGCGCGCGCCATTGCCCAGCTGGCGGTCCGAGACGAAGGGGATGGCTTCGAGCTGCTTCGAGTAATACTGGCGCGTGCGGTTGAGTTCTTCGACGATGGCGGGCGACAGCGGCGCCAGGGTCTTGTATTTCCAGTCCGCCATGGAACTGAGAAAGATCACGCCGTGCTCATCGGCCAGCATGACCTTGTCCGCGCCTTGCACCCAGCGTTTTTCCAGGGTTTCCAGGTTCACCTTGACCGTTGCCAGGCCCAGCATGTGGCCATTCTGGTAGATGCCATGGGCAAAGAAGTAGCCGGGCTCGAGCCGCGTCGTGCCGACGCCATAAAAACGCCCCGGCGTGCCCCGCAGGGCGTCCTGCGCGTAGGGGCGGAACGAGATATTGTCGCCAATAAAGCTGTCGGGCTGCTGCCAATTGCTGGCGGCCCGCGTGTTGCCGTCGAGGTTGCTGATGAAAATGGTCGACGATTTCGCCTGGGCATTCATCTGCTCCAGGTAATGGTTGACCGTATCGACCAGCACGGGATCTTCCGGGTGCTGCAGCAGGCGGATCACGTCGCGGTTCAGTTCCAGCGTCTTGGGCAGGAAATCGTATTTCTCCAGCGCGTTTTCCAGGCTGCTGACATACACCTCGAGGCGCTGCGCGCCACTCGCCTGCAGCTTGCCGATGGCGATGCGCTCCGTCCAGAAATATACGAGCCAGACGGTCGTCAGACACGCTGCCAGCACCACGCCCCAAGCCAGCGTTTCGCGGCCCGAGCGTTGCGCCAGGCGCTGACGCCAGGAAAGGGAGGGTTTGTTACTGCTATTCATAAAATCAGCTGCCAACTTGCAAGAACCCACAGTATCGCATTTAAATATTGCGTAAAAAGAAAAAGCCGCCGGATATGCATCCGGCGGCTCACGCTTTTATGTCACGGACAGCTCGATGTCCTTAGAACGTGTGGCGCATGCCCAGGTTGAAACCGCTGTTACCGGTGCCATCGTCGGTGGCATTGCCAACCTTGTAGGTAGCGCCGTTCTTGTTGCTGATGTGGCCGTAACCTGTGTACAGGTCGCTGCGCTTGGACAGCGCATAGAAGGCGCCGATGGCCCACTGCTGGGCGTCACGGTTGGCATTGCTCTTGTCGTTGTGGCGGATGTAGGACGCGACCAGCTTGGTGGCGCCGAACGGGGCGCTGAAGCCAACGAGGATGTCGTTGCTCTTGCTGTCGTCGAAGGCGCGGTTGTCGGCGTAGCCGAAGTTGCCTTGCAGCACGCCAAAGTCGTAGCGCGTGGCCAGCAGGGTGTTGCGCGTTTGCTTCGCCACCAAATTTTCCTGGCGGTGGTGCGTCAGGGTCACGTTCAGCGGGCCGTCGATGTAGTGCACGGCGCCGCCCATGCTGCGGTTTTTCGCATTGTCGCCGGCCACTTCGCCAAAGCCATACGCCAGGTCGGCCGACAGCTTGCTCCAGGTCGGCGTGCTGTATTGCACCATGTTGTCGATGCGATAATTCGTCGCCATAATGTTCGATGCCGTGCCGGCCAGGCCGATGACAAACGGATCGGCCACGTCGCGCAGGGCCAGGTAGTACGGCGTATATTGGCGGCCCAAGGTGACGGCGCCGGCGCTGCCGGTCAGGCCGACGTATGCCTGGCGGCCGAACAGGCGGCCGCCCTGGCCCGAGGTGCCGGTATCGATGTTGAAACCGCTTTCCAGCACGAAAATGGCGGCCAGGCCAGCACCGAGGTCTTCCTTGCCTTTGAAGCCGATGCGCGAGCCCGAGGCGATGCCGGAGGCGACGCGGTTCAGGCGGTCGCCGGCCGCATCCTTGTCGAACACCAGGCCGGCGTCAGCCACGCCATACATGGTCACGCTCGATTGCGCCAATGCGCCGCCGGAAGCTGCGCCAAGGGCCAGCAGGGTAAACAGGACTTTTTTCATGAAAATCTCTCTAATAAGTTGGAATGACTACTGATCGCACTACCTGACTGCTTGTTACTCAACATGGACAACAAATAAATGGCCCGCTTGTGGCGGGCCATGGCGCTATCAGGCTTTGCTAGCGTGGTCAGCTTCGCCCCAATGGCTTTCCGTGTTCTGGTTGGCGGCGTTGGCCGCAGCGGCTTCTTCCTCGGTGGCCAGGCCACCTTCCCACTTGGCGACGACGGCCGTGGCGACGGCATTGCCGACCGCGTTGGTGGCCGAGCGACCCATGTCGAGGAATTGGTCGACGCCCATCAGCAGCAGCAAGCCTGCTTCCGGGATATTGAACTGGTTCAGGGTGGCGGCAATCACCACCAGCGAGGCGCGCGGCACGCCGGCCATGCCTTTCGAGGTCAGCATCAGCAGCAGCAGCATGGTGATCTGCGTGCCGATCGACAGGTCGATACCGTAGGCTTGTGCAATGAACAGCACGGCGAAGGTGCAGTACATCATCGAGCCGTCGAGGTTGAAGGAGTAGCCCATTGGCAACACAAAACTGGAAATCTTGCGGTCCACGCCGAACTGGTCGAGCGCCGTCAGCAGTTTTGGATACGCCGCTTCCGAGCTGGCCGTCGAGAATGCCAGCAGGAATGGTTCGCGGATCAGGCCGACGAGCTTGAAGATGCGCGGGCCGATGACGACAAAGCCGGCGCCGATCAGCAGTGCCCACAGGCACAACAGGCCCACGTAGAAGCCGCCCATGAACTTGGCGAACGTGACCAGCACGCCCAGGCCGTGGGTGGTGATGACGGAGGCCATGGCGGCGAACACGGCCAGCGGAGCCAGGTTCATGATGGTGCCGGTGATGCGCAGCATGACTTGTGCCAGCTGGTCGACGACGGCCGTCAGGGTCTTGCCCGATTCGCCCAGGCCGGCCAGTGCGCCGCCGAAGAAGATCGAGAACACCAGCACTTGCAGGATTTCATTGTTGGCCATGGCCTCGATCGGCGACTTCGGCACCAGGTGCGTGAAGAAATCTTTCAAGGTGAAGGCGGCCGTTTTCAAATTCGTTGAAGCGTGTACGTCCGGCAATGGCAAGCCCAGGTTGGTACCGAGCTGCATCAGGTTCGACAGCACCATGCCCAGCGCCAGCGAGACCAGCGAGGCGACGACGAACCAGCACATGGCTTTCAGGCCGATGCGGCCGGCTGTCTTGCCGTCGCCCATGTGGGCGATGCCGACCGTCAGGGTGGAGAACACCAGCAGCGCAATGATCATCTTGATCAGGCGCAGGAAGACGTCGGTGACGATGGAAATATTGCCAGCGATCTGAGCGCTGAGCTTGGCATCAGGGAAGGCGGTGTTGCATCCATAACCGACGGCAATGCCGAGGATCATGGCAATCAGGATGTACAGGGTTAATGGCCGTTTCTTTTTCATTATGACTCCTCCGGTGAAACGCCGCTGTGAGCGGATTATTGATAGCGAGCAACTCAAGCTTGGAGTCAGTATTTCTCAAAAACAAGCCCTTGCGTGCCAGCGATTATTTGCAGCAAAACCTGTACATAGCAAAGGATATGCCTGAAATGGGAATTTGCGGCCTAACTTCTTAAGTTGTTGATTTAAGGAAGCTTTTTTGTTGCTTAGATGTCGCAATTTGGCGTGCTTGCGCGAAATATTGGACGTGACGGGCCATCGCTGTATGACTTTTCATACGCTAGTTGCGGCAGGGCGGTGGTGCGGCAAAAAGACAAGATTATCAGGACAATAAAAATTCTATGGTCACCCTCCTTTTTGCAAGCTGATTTTGTATGATGTGAGTAGGCTTGCTTAAATCTATCCGGCGAAGTCGTTCTTATTGCTCTTGACGAAGGGGCGCACGAACTGCGGCGAGATCAGCTTGGCCTCATGGCCAAAGCCGGCCAGTTGCCGGGCTATGAAGTGCGCCCCGGCGCAGGCCTCCATGACGATGGTGCAGGGATGAAAAGTGGCGAGAAACGCGATCAGTTGTGGGCGGCTGAACTTCTTGTGCAGCAGTGTTTTACCTTGGCGATCCTGTCCGTGGACATGAAAGCTGTTTTTGCCGAGATCGATGCCGATGAGCATGACGCTTTCCATGATGGTCTCCTTCAGAAATGAAAACACCCTATAAGTTTAGTAACTTATAGGGTGGAGGGTGACCATCTCATTAGCCCTCCGAAGAGGGGCTTGATGTGACGCGATGCGTGTTCTCTAGATGTTAGAACTTGATATTCGCCGTCAGGCTGAAGGAACGGGGCTGGCCTGGCGTGTAGCGGAAGCCGGACTTGTTGATGGCCGCCACATAGGTCTTGTCGGCCAGATTGTAGGCGTTCAACTGCAAGTCGAGGTTCTTGTTGACGGTATATGTTGCCATGGCGTCGAAGACCCAGTAGGCATCCACGCGGGCTGGCGTGCCGACGGCGCCATCGGTGCCGCGCAGCATTTCACCCACGTAACGTGCGCCGCCGCCGATCTTCAGGCCAAACGGCAGGGTGTACGAGGTCCAGCCCGTGAACGCCTGTTTCGGCGTGTAGCTGAGGTTATTGATGCCGCTGGCCGTGACGACCTTGCCCGACTCGACCTTGGTATTCATGCGTGTGTAGCCGGCGCTGACCAGCCAGTTCGGCATGATCTCGCCCACCATGCCGATTTCGATGCCCTGCACGCGTTTCTTGCCATTCTGATAGTAGATCAGGTCGACGGGATCTTGCTCTACTTCATTTTTCACGTCCGTCTGGTAGACGGCGGCCGACAGCGACAGTTTTTGTTTCAGGAAATCCCACTTGGTGCCGATTTCCTTGGTGGTGGTTTCCTGCGGATCATACATCGGATTTTGCGCGCTGCTGGCGCCCGTGCTCAGCGTGAAGTTGGTGCCCGGCGGCGCCTTCGAGGTGGCCCACAGCGCATACACGCTGCTGTCCGGCGTTGGCTTGTACAGGGCCGAGATCTTGCCGTTGGCGAAGGTGTCGTTCAGGGTGATGTGAACAGGAATAGGCGTGCCTACCGGCAGTTTTTGCACCTGGCCTGCGGCGACGGCCGTTTGCAGGGTGACGGAGTCATAGCTGGTGTTGAAATGGTCGAAGCGCACGCCGCCGTTGAAGATCCATTTGTCGCCGAACTTGATGGTGTCGAAGACATAGGCGCTTTGCGTGTTGACTTCGCCTTGGCTGTAGGCGCCGCTGCGCACGGGCTGGTAGCCTGTGACGGGGGCGCGCGGGTTCGGATGGTACAGATTGGCGTCCGGCATGGTGCCCAGGCTGGCAGGCACATAGCTGTAGTTGGTCTGCTTTTCGCTGGTGAATTCGGCGCCGGCCACGACGGAGTGCTTCAGCACGCCCGTATCGAATTGCGCGCTGACCACGGTCTGGTTGGTCAGAATCGTGTTTTCCTGATCCTTGACGGTGCGCAGCGAGCGCGCCAGGGTCCAGGTCGACGGATCGGTGGCCACCGGCGTCTTCAGGTTGGCGGTGCTGCCCATGAAGGCCGTCAGCAGGTAGTCCTGCTTGGTCTTGCCGTAGCGCGTGGTGTTCTGAATCTGCACGTTGGGCAAGAAATCATGATCGATGCGCAAGGTAGCCATATCGGCCTTGACCTTGTCGTGGTCCGCGGTGGAACCGTAGAAATTCTTTGGATCGACCTTGGCGGCGCTATTCAGGAAGGTGCGGATGACCTTGTTCGTCGGCGTGATACTGTCCGGCGTGCTGTAGCCGGGCAGGCCGATGGTGGGTACGAAGCCGTCAGGCACGTTATTTTGATCCACGTGCAGGTAGCTGGCCGTGATGCGCGTCGGCTTGCCGATGCCGAAAGTGACGGTAGGCGCGAAGGCCCAGCGCTTGTTCTTGACTTCGTCGCGCGCCGGATTGCCGCTGTCTTGCGTCATCAGGTTCAGGCGGAAAGCCGTGCCGGAATCGGCGTCGATGATGCGGTTCCAGTCGGCCGTAGCGCGTTTCTGCTTGCCGCTGCCGGCCGTCAGCAGCGAATTGAACTTGTTTTCCATGGTGGCCGTCTTGCTGACCAGGTTGATCGAACCGGTGGGCGAACCGCGGCCGCTGTCGGTGCCCGCCGGGCCTTTCAGCACGTCGATCTGTTCGATGTTGAAGACGTCGCGCGAGATGGAGCCCACGTCGCGCACGCCATCGACATAGATGCTGCCCGAGGCATCGAAGCCGCGCATGTAGACCGCATCGCCCGTGTTCGTGTTGCCGTTTTCACCGAGGAAGAAGGTACCGACGCCAGGCGTGTTGCGCAGTGCGTCCGTCAGGGTCAGCGCACCTTGCTGTTCGATCAATTCCTTCTTGATCACGACGATGGTTTGCGCCGTGTTGACGAGATCTTCCGTGTATTTCGGCGACGAGGCTTTTTCGGCCTTGAAGTCATTTTCCTTCGAGCCCACGACCTTGATTTCGTTCAGGGTTTGCTGCGATGCCGGGGCACTTTGTCCGGCGGGGTCGGCTGCCTGGGCGGCGACGGGCAGCAGCATCACGGCCAGGGCGGCGCCGATGTGCTGGTTGAAACGGGTTGGGGCGTGTTTGCGGCTCTTGATTGCCATCTTGCTCTCTCGATAAGGTCAGGGTAGTGGTTCCTGGCTGGCTCTGCGCCGCAGTGCTTGGGCACGCGGGCAAGTGGCTGGCGATGGAGACGGAATAGGCGGTATTGTAATAACTGGGCGCTATTTCGTAAATGAGAATCGTTATCAGTATCGTTTACGCAACGGATTGGACTTAGCGCAAAAAAAACACGCGCATGGCTCATGAATGCTTGCTTTGCAGCCCGGGCGCTGCTATGCGCGCAAGCGTTTGGCAGCGGGAGTATGATGAGCAACCTTTACAAATTTCTTCCCAGCACATGCTGCACACTCCCCCTGCCTTCGTCCCCCTGATCGACACGCCCGAACCGGCCCCGGCCGCCACCGAGACGCTGACATTCGTCTTTCACCGCGGGCGCCTGCTGTTGCGTATGCCCGGGCTGACCCTACCCACTGCCGCCGAGGCGGCCGCGCTCGATATCGACCTGAGCCGCGCCCAGCCCGTGGGCTGGTGGCAGGGCCGCTATTGCCAGACGGTCTGGACGGATGCGGAGTTGTTGCCCGCCGATAGCGGCTTGGCGTATCACGGCATGCGTTCGCTGTTCAACGCCATCGACGATGACTTCCTGGGCCTGGCCAGCCGTGCCGTGCAGCTGGCCGAATGGGCGCGCACGCACCGCCATTGCGGCGTGTGTGCCACGCCCATGCAGCGCACGCGCGGCGAACGCTGCTTTACGTGCGCCGCCTGCGGCATGCTCGCGTACCCGCGCATTTCGCCCGCCATGATGGTGCTCATCCGCAAGGGCGAGCAGGTGCTGCTGGCCATGCATAAAAATTCGCCATCGCAGCGCTTCAGTCCGCTGGCCGGTTTCCTGGAAGCGGGCGAATCGATCGAGGAAGCCGTGCACCGCGAAGTGATGGAAGAGGTGGGCTTGCGCGTGCACAACTTGCAGTACTTTATGAGCCAGTCCTGGCCGTTTCCCCATTCGCTGATGATCGCGTTTACGGCCGATTACCTCGATGGCGAGATCCGTCTGGACGAGAACGAGATCGCCGAAGCGCGCTGGTTCGGTCCCGGCGATGCCTGGCCGGAAGCGAGTTCCAGCGTGTCGATTTCGGCGTTGCTGGTGCGGGCGCACCGCCCGCCGGCAGTGGCGTAAAGCGGGGGCTGCCCGGGCAGCTTGCCGCATTTTCTATATACTGGCGGCAATTGTAAATTTTAGGGTGGTTTAGCATGTCTCAAGAAGAATTCTCCGAAAACGACTGGCGCCGGCTGATCAGCAGCTTTGGCGAAGACCCGCAGCGTCCTGGCTTGCTGGAAACGCCGGCGCGCGTGGCCAAGGCGTGGAAGCATTGGACGTCCGGCTATGGCCAGGACCCGGTGGACTTGCTGAAAGCCTTTGAAGATGGCGCGGAACAGTATAACGAGCTGATCGTCGTGCGTGGTATCCCCGTCTACAGCCATTGCGAACACCATCTGGCGCCGTTCTTTGGCAAGGCCACCATCGGTTATGTACCCAACGGCAAGATCGTTGGCCTGTCGAAACTGACGCGCCTGGTCGATTGCTTCTCCAAGCGCCTGCAAGTGCAGGAACGCATGACGATGCAGATCGCCAATGCCCTGATGGAAGTGCTGGAACCGAAATCGGTGGGCGTGGTCGTACGCTGCCGCCACCTGTGCATGGAAAGCCGCGGCATCCGCACGCCGGGCGAAGAAACCATCACCTCGGCGATGCTGGGCGAGATGCAGCCGAACCTAGCGCTGCGCACGGAGTTTTTGGCCCTGGCGCGCGAAGTTTGATTATTTAGGCGGCGATGCAGGACGAAGGCGGCTGATGCCGCCTTTTTTTATATTCTTCCGGATTCCCGTTGCGCCAGATAACGCGCTGGTGGCTTGCCCACCGCCTTGCGGAACATGGTGACAAAACCGCTGGTATTTTCATAACCGAGTTCGAGCGCCACGGCTTTCACGCTGTGCCCTTGCGCCAGCCCTTGCAAGGCAAGGATGACGTGCAACTGCCGGCGCCAGCGACCTACGCTCATGCCCATTTCCTCCATTGACTGGCGGGTCATGCTGCGCTCGCTCATGCCGATGCGCCTGGCCCATTCGGCCAGGGTGCTTTTATCTGCCGGTTGCGCCAGCAGCAGGGCGGCCAGGCGGCGCAGGCGCGCATCGCGCGGTATCGGCAAATGCAAGTCTTCCACCGGCGCCGTGGCCAACTCATCGAGCAGGGTGGCCACCAGGCGTTCCTGCGCGCCGTGCAGCGCGCTCAGGGTGGGAAAACAGGCCGCCTTGGCAATCAGTTCGCGCAGCAAGGGCGAGACGGCCACGGTGCAGCAGACGGCGGGCAGGACCGGTGCCATGGTCGGTTCGACAAACAGGCAATAACATTGCGCTTCGCCCACGCCCTGCGCGGCATGCATCAGGCCGCCCGGTATCCACACGGCGCACTGGGGCGGCACGATCCACACGCCGCTTTCCACCTCGCAATGAATCACACCCCGCGTGGCATACAGCAGCTGCCCCTTGCGGTGCTGGTGCGGCGCCTGTTCCGCATCCTCGGGCACGCTGGCCAGGCCCACGGCCAACAAGGGACGCAGCACGCCATCGACGTCGAAATCGATGATGGAGGCGCCGACGTCCAGGCCCAGATGGGCCATCAGCATGCTGGGCAGGAGGGGATGGGGCATGCGAATATTTTGGCTGGATTGAATAATATTGTGGCCATTTTATGCAATGACGCGCAATGCCGCCAACGCTATCGTATGGGCATCCGCAGCCCCGCTTCAACGGTAACCGCCGCCGCTTGTGTTCTGATGAAGGCCAGGAGGAACGGCAACCCCTTGAAGGAGTCTCCCATGCAACTCGATATCACCGATTTCCCCCTCGTCTGGATGCGCCGCGACAGCGCCTCCAGCGGCCCCGACGATGCCTTGTTCGCCCAGTTCGAGGACTTGCTGGCGCGCCAGCAGGCGTTTGTCATCCTCAGTGAAGAGGGCCTGGACGAAGAGGGGCATGCGCATCCGCAGGAAGAGCGCAAGCGCGCCGTACTGTGGATGAAGCGGCACAAGGCCGCCCTGCGCGCGTATATCCAGGGCATGGTGCTGGTCGAAGCGAGCGCCGCGAAGCGCCTGGCCGGCAAGGCCTTCGCCGTCATGTTCGGCCAGTTCTGGGGCTATCCCCTGCATTTCGGTACCAGCCGCGACGACGCGCTCGACATCGCGCAGCATTTGCTCAGGGCGTGGCTACCGCCGCGTCTGCCGCCAGGCGACGGCGGCACGGCCGCGCATCAGTAACGATAATCGTTAATAAAATGTTTGGTGAAGTTGTACTTGCTGCCGCCGTCGAGCAAGTCGACCAGGCGTTTCGGCGCCGAGGCCGACATGAAGGCGTCGGCGGCGCCGCCCGTGCTGCGGAACCTCATGCCGGGGCTGAGGATCTGGTTGGCGCCGATTTTCAGGTGCTGGAAGCTTTTTGTTTTCTCATTGTTGAGGATGAAGTGCAATTCCTGCTTGAAGGTCAGGAAGGGGATCTTCAGCCACCAGCCTTCGTCCGTGCCATAGCTGGCGACGCTGGCAAAATGCGTGTTCTTGTCCGTCAGGGTGGGTTTGCCCAGGCGGTCGTTGATGCGTTTCATGGCTTCATTCTTGGTCATGCTGTTCTTTCGTGATTCGTCGTAGTGCGTCGTGTATCGGCCGGTGTGCATTTTGACACACGCACGTCACCGCCGCCTGCCTTGCCTCCGCCTATCTGCATGCATTTTTGCCGCAATGCAGCATCAATTCTCATCAATTGTCGCAGCCCATTAACAACACTGTGTAAAAAACATTGCTTTCCAGCATTGTAAGTATCGGTCGTTCGAGCGTATGCTGGAAACGTCTGAACGGTGCCGCCAGAGCACCGTCGCCGCCGCATTCTTGGCCTGCAGAGCTGGAAGCGGGCCACGCCCCTTCGCCGCACTATAGAGAGTTGGAGACACAGCATGAAGAAATTGACGTTCCAGCAGAAGTTATGGATCCCCCTGATTTGCAGCCTGTTGTGCATCACCGTTATTTTTGTCTATAACGCCCTGGAAATTCGCAAAATCCGCATCGAAGAGCGCAGCGCCGACCTGAGCAATGCCGCCGATCTGGGCCTGGGCGCCGTCAAGATGTTCGGCGACCTGGCCGCCAGCGGCGCCCTGACGCAGGAAGAAGCGCAGAAGCAGGCCATTGCCGTCATCAAGAGCATGCGCTTTGGCGAGACCGGATATTTGTCCATCATCAACCTCGATGCCGTTGTCGTGATGAATCCCGCCGCGCCGCAAACCAACGGCAAGAACATGGCCGATTTTAAAGATGCCAACGGCACCTATCTGTACCGCGACATCGTTGCCGTCGGCAAGAGCGATGCGGGCAAGGGCTTCGTCCACTATTATTTCCCCCGTCCCGGCCAGAAGAACGCCGAACCGAAGATGAGCCGCGTGGTGGCCTACAAGCCGTGGAGCTGGACTATCGTGGTGGGCGTGTACATGGACGATATCGACGCGGCCTTCCGCCAGTCGCTGATCACCTCGCTGGGCGTACTGCTGCTGGTGTGCGGCTTGCTGGCCGCCGTCGTCGTGGCGATCAACCGCAGCCTGCGCCATGCGCTGGGCGGCGATCCCGAATACGCGGCCGACGTGGCCGCCCAGATCGCGAATAACGACTTGAGCGGCGCCGTGCGCACGCATGCCAACGACCGCCACAGCGTGCTGTATGCGATGAAAACCATGCAGGCCAACCTGGTCGACGCGATCAGCGAAATCCGCCACAGCGCCGAAACGATTGCCACGGCATCGAGCGAGATTGCCAGCGGCAATATGGACTTGTCGGCGCGCACGGAAATGCAGGCCAGTTCGCTGGAAGAAACAGCGGCCTCGATGGAGGAACTGACCTCCACCGTGACGCAAAATGCGGGCAATGCCGTGCAGGCGAATGAACTGGCGCAGTCCGCCTCGGCCGTGGCGCGCCAGGGCGGCGCGGTGGTGGCGCAAGTGATCGGCACCATGGACACCATCAACGCTTCGTCGCGCAAGATCGTCGACATCATCGGCGTCATCGATGGCATCGCCTTCCAGACGAATATCCTGGCCTTGAACGCGGCCGTGGAAGCGGCGCGTGCCGGCGAGCAGGGCCGCGGCTTTGCCGTGGTGGCGTCGGAAGTGCGCAACCTGGCGCAGCGCTCGGCGGGCGCGGCGAAGGAAATCAAGGAACTCATCGGCGCTTCCGTCGACAGCATCGCGGCCGGCAGCGCCCTCGTCGCACAGGCGGGCACGACCATGGATCAGGTGGTGGCCAGCGTGTCGCGCGTGACCGACATCATGGCCGACATCACGGCCGCCTCGCACGAGCAAAGCACGGGCATCGGCCACGTCAACCAGGCGATCACGGAAATGGATAGCGTGACGCAGCAAAATGCGGCACTGGTGGAAGAGGCGGCGGCAGCGGCGGCCAGCATGCAGGATCAGGCGGCCGTGCTGGCGCAGCTGGTGACGCGCTTCAAGCTGTCGGCACAGGAGCCGGCGACGGCGTCGCGCCTGGCGGCCAGTTCGGCTGGCGCGCCACGTGCCGTGGCGAAAAAGCCGCTGCGCAGCCTGGCGGCGCGCTGATTTACTGGACTGGCGCCGCCGCTTGCGGTGCCGGCTCGAATTCCAGCTTGTCATCGACGACCACGAATTGCCCGACCGGTTGGCCCAGGTCGGCTTTCGGGTCGTTTTCCATTTCCGTCAGCTCATTGCAGGTCGTCGTTTCCGCTTGCCACAACTGCTTGCCCATGCGGATATTCCACAGGCCATCACCGGCCGCAAACAGCTCCACCTTGATGTCGGCGGGTGCATCGGTGGACAGGATATGCAGGCGCTGGCATTGCGGCAAATTGGTGGCCATCAGCTGCACTTCCACGCTATCTTGCCAAAAATAACGTTGCTGGCGGCGCACGGTCAGGGAATGCTCTTGCCCATCGAACATATAGATGGCGAAGTCCTGGACACAGCCTGACAGCAGGACGGACAGCATGACGATCAGGAGTTTGCGCATGGTCGGCTTTCTTTGTTTGTGCTCTGGAATGTCGGGATGTCTGCGTGACGGGGCGAGTGAAAGCTTGCGCCGCCTGGGTGCCGTCTTGTTTTTCGCTTACGTGGCATTATATCCATGCACACCAGTTGCGGCGCGACAATAGTTACGCCCTCCCCATGCCAACGAGCTGAAAGACGACGATGATCGACCTGTATTACTGGACCACGCCCAACGGGCACAAGGTGACGATGTTCCTGGAAGAAGCGGGCATCCCCTACAACATCATTCCCGTACACATCGGCAAGGGCGAGCAGTTCAAGCCCGAGTTTCTTGCCATCGCGCCCAACAACCGCATTCCCGCCATCGTCGACCAGGCACCGGAAGATGGCGGCGCGCCCCTGTCCCTGTTCGAGTCGGGGGCGATTTTGCAATACCTGGCCGAGAAAAGCGGGCAGTTCCTGCCGGCCGACGTGCGCGGGCGCGCCGAAGTCATGCAATGGCTGTTCTGGCAAATGGGCGGGCTTGGCCCCATGGCCGGGCAAAATCACCATTTCGTGCAATATGCGCCCGAGCCCATCGAGTACGCCATCACGCGTTACGTCAATGAAACGAATCGCCTGTACGGCGTGCTGAACAAGCGCCTGGCCGACCGCGAATTCGTTGCCGGCAACACGTATTCCATCGCCGACATGGCGATTTATCCGTGGATCGTGCCGCACGCGCGCCAGCGCCAGAAGCTGGAGGATTTTCCGCACCTGGCGCGCTGGTTCGCGGCCATTGCCGCCCGTCCCGCCACCGTGCGCGCGTATGCGCGTGCGGCCGAAATCAACGTGCAGCCCACCGTCAGCGGCGATGCGAAAAGCGTGCTGTTCGGACAGACGGCGAAAACGCTGGGCTAAGTTGCCGTTCCCACTCAGTTACCCCGATACGTGGAAAAGCCGAAAGGGCTGAGCAGCAGGGGAATGTGATAGTGCTGGTCAGTCTTTTCCACGTGGAATTGCACGGGAATTTCCGGGAAGAAGGTTTCCTGTTTCAGGCGCGCATAGTGTTCGCCTGTTTTAAACACGATGCGGTAGTCGCCCGCCTGCATGGGGGCATCGAGCGGATACATGGCCGCGATGCGCCCCTGCGCATTCGTCACGCCACTGCTTAATTGTTTCCAGTCATTGTCCTTCTTTTGCTCCAGGGTGACCGTCACGCCCGCCGTCGGCTGGCCGCTCTGCAGGTCGAGGATGTGCACGCTCAAGGGATTGGCGGCGGCCAGGGCCATGCCGGACAGGCTGGCGAAGGCCAGGGTGGCGGTGATTTTCTTCAGGTAAGTCATCATTGTCTCTTTCAAAGGGTGGGGGAATCGAGTTCTGGAATGGCCGCCAGGGCGGCATGGGCGCAGGCCCGGTCTTGCAGGGCGCCACCGCCGCCGGCGACGCCGATGGCGCCGACCACTTCGCCCCTGGCTCGCAAGGGCAGGCCGCCGCCCAGCAGCAACAGTTCCGGCAGTGTCGTCAAATTGGCCATGTCGGGATTGCCGCGCGCGGCCACGGCCAGTGCCTGGGTATCGTTTTTCGTCGACAGGGCCGTGTAGGCCTTGCGCCGGCTGGCCTCCGTGTTGTGCGGGCCGACGCCATCGGCGCGCTGCACGGTCACGACATTGCCGCCACGGTCCAGTACGGTGACGACGATGTGCCGTCCTTGCGCCTGGCAAGCGGCCATGGCCGCATCGGCCAGCTTGTTGGCCGCTGCCAGAGAAAGCTCATCGACCTTGCGCAGCTGGGCGTGGGCGGGGCTGGCCAGCAGGCACAGCAGGGTACTGCCGAGTAACAGGGTTTTCATGGGGCGGTCCGTTGAATAAAGTGACGCCAGTATGGCCAGTGTTGCCCTACGAGAAGATGATCGCCGCATGACATTTTTATCATCCGCGCGCCCCGTCTCCGGGCGTAAAATGGTTTTATCTTCCCCTTAGAAAGCGGCCATGCGCATCCTCGTGATTGAAGACGAACCGAAGACGGGCGACTATTTGCTGCGTGGCCTGGCCGAGTCCGGCTTCACGGTGAGCCTGGCGCGCAATGGTCGCGACGGCCTGCACATGGCGAGTTCGGACGCGCCCGACTTGATCGTGCTCGACGTCATGCTGCCCATCATGGACGGCTGGCAAGTGCTGCGCGCGCTGCGGCTGCAGGAAGGCGGCGCGGACGTGCCCGTGATCTTCCTGACCGCGCGCGACGAAGTGCAGGACCGGGTGAAAGGGCTGGAACTGGGCGCCGACGATTACCTGGTGAAACCGTTCGCGTTTGCCGAACTGGTGGCGCGCATCCGCACCCTGTTGCGGCGCGGGCCACCGCGTGAAGATGACGTGATCCGCATCGGCGACATGGAAATCGACGTGATGAAACGCAAGGTCAGCCGGCAAGGGCAGCGCATCACCCTGACGGCCAAGGAATTCGGCTTGCTGCATTTACTGGCGCGGCGCCAGGGCGAGGTGCTGTCACGTTCCATCATCGCCTCGCAAGTGTGGGACATCAATTTTGAGAGCGACACCAACGTCATCGACGCGGCCATCCGCCGCCTGCGCAGCAAGCTCGACGACCCGTTCGAACCCAAGCTGATCCACACCTTGCGGGGCATGGGCTATGTCTGCGAATTGCGCGCGCCATCCAATCCCGACAACGGCGCCGCAGCATGAAGCTGGGGCAACTGCGCCGCTCGCTGACCCTGCGCGTCACGCTCGTCTTCGTGCTGATCGTGGCGCTCGTGTCGGCCGGGCTGGGCATGCATTTATACCGTTCATTCGTCGCGGAAATCGAGCGCCGCGACGACATTTTGTTGCTGGGAAAATTGCGGCAGATCCAGCAACTGCTGGGCAATGCGGGCACCCTCGACATCATCCGCGAGCGGCCCCAGTATTTTCGCGACACCATGAGCGGGCAAGAGAATTCCCTGGTGCGCATCGTGCGCGCCGATGGCACGCGTTTGATCGATGTCAATCCGCATGGCGAGACGGTGGCGCATGCTGTTCCCGTGGCCGTCGATGCGCCCGTCACGGCCAACGATATCGCCAGCTGGACCAGCCGCGACGGCTATCCGGCCAGGGTGGTGGCGGCGAGCGCGCGCATCGGCGACCCGGCGCAGATGGCCGACATTTCCGTGGCCCGCGTCTACGGCGACCGCACGGCCATGTTTGCCGCCTACCGTTGGCAGATCGTCGTGTCGGTTGCCATCAGCGCGCTGGTGGCGGCCTTGCTGGCCAGCGTGATGCTGCTGCGGGGATTGCGTCCGCTGCGCAATATTGCCGCCCATGCGGCCCTGGTGCGGCCCGGCAAGCTGGGCCAGCAACTGGAGGCGCGTGATGCGCCCACGGAATTGCTGCCCCTGATCCAGGCCTTGAACGCCATGCTGGCACGGCTGCAGGAAGGCTATGCGCGACTGTCGCAGTTTTCCGCCGACCTGGCGCATGAATTTCGCACGCCCGTCACCAATCTGCTGGGGCAAAGCCAGGTCATGCTGGCCCGCCCCCGTAGTGCGCAAGAGTATGAACAGCTGGTGTCGTCGAATGTGGAAGAGCTGGAACGGCTGTCGCGCATGATCGACAGCATGCTGTTTCTGGCGCGCGCGCAGCAGGATGAAATGGTGCTCGTCAAGCAGACCTTGCCCGTGCAGGACGAGTTTTTGCGCCTGGCCGATTTCTTTGAAGGCCTGGCCGAAGAGCGCGAGCTGGCGCTGGCCTGTCACGGCAGCGGCAATGTGACGGCCGAGCCGCAACTGCTGCGCCGCGCGCTGGGCAATTTGCTGTCGAATGCGATCCGCCATGCGGCGCCGGGCAGCACGATCATATTGCGTTCGCATCAAACGGGCGCGGCCGTGGAACTCAGCGTCACCAATCTGGGGACGGCCATCCCCGCGCGCCATTTGCCCCACCTGTTCGAGCGTTTTTACCGCGCCGACCCGGCCCGCAGCGACTCGGCCGCTTCCACAGGATTAGGGCTGGCCATCGTCACGGCCATCCTGCAATTGCACGGCGGCAGCGCGACGGTCGCATCCGACGCGGCTGCCACGACGTTTACCCTGGTTTTTCCGGCGTAATTGACTGGGGTGGTGTCGGATTACGCTCCGCTAATCCGACCTACGCCGCATTCCGGCGCAGGGTAGGTCGGATTAGCGGGGCGAAGCCACGCGTAATCCGACAATACTGTTGGCGTTGGCGGTGTCGGATTACGGTCCTGCGGACCTAATCCGACCTACGCCGCAACGCATGGTCTCGGGGCCGTCAGCCCATTTCCACCAAAAACTCATGCATGCCCGTATGCGGCAATTGCGCACACGCCGGCGCAAAGTGCGGCAACTGTCCCCACAGCAAGGGGTTACCGACGATGTACACATGGTGTTGCGCGCGCGTCAGGGCCACATTGAGCAGGTTCGGCGTGGCCGCCGCCCATTGCGCGGCACCGGCCGTGCTGTCGTCGGCGCCGAGGACCAGCATCACCACGCTTTGTTCCTTGCCCTGGAAGGTGTGCACGGTGCCCACCATCTGGCTGCTCCATTGGCGCAATTCGCGCGCCGTCGGTGCCTTGCCGTAGCCGAGGCGACGGTCCCAGTCCATATCGATGATGCGCGAGCGCAATTCGTTGCGCACGGCCTTGAACGGTGTAATCACATACATGTCGGGCAGCTTGCCGTCGCGGCGATACAGTTTCAGCAGCACTTCCAGCACGAAATCGAGCTGCACGGGCACCACCTGCTTGTAGCTGACGGGACCGAGAGCGTCGATCCAGCGGCTGGGGCCACGCGTCAGGCCGCGCGCCCCGGCCGGCGGCGTGCGGTCAGGTAAACCGTAGACCATCTTGTCTTCATAGGCGATGCTGTTGGCGAGCGAAAACATCGGCTCGACGCAGCGGCGGTGCACGCGCAAGGGGCTGCCTATCCACAGCGGCTGGGCGCTGCCGGCGCCGACGACCGCGCCATAACGGTTGGCCTTGTCGGCCAGCGTCTGCACGGAAACGGAAGTTGGCGCGTAACTGCCATCCTGCGTGTGCGGCGACAGGGCGGACAAGGTTTGCACGAGGCGGCCCGGCACCGTGAACACGGGTTCGATCTGCAGCGGGTCGCCCACGACGACAGCACGTTTTGCGCGCCACAGGCTGCCCAGCGCCGCTTGCGGCACAGCCTGGCCCGCTTCATCGATGAACAGCCAGCCCAGCGATTCCGGACCCATGCCCTGGAACTGGCGCGCGAACGAGGCGAAGGTGGTCGACACGACGGGCACCACCATGAACAGGCTGTGCCAGACCATGGCGATGTGCGACTGGTCATAGGCGCGCTTGTTTTTCAGCAATTTCGACACGGCCAGCAAGTTGCCGCCAAAGCCTGGCCCGCCCTTCTTCGCCACTTCCGCCAGCCAGGCTTCATGCAGGGCCAGGGCCTTGGCGAACAGGCGCGAGCGCAGGCGCGCCAGCGCCGGTTCATGCCACAGGCCGCCAATTTGCAGCGCGTCGCCGTCCAGCTCGTCCAGGGTGGCCGGGGCGATGATGGTGGGGAAACGCATGCGCGCGCGGCGCAGCAGTTCCGTGCTGTCATCCCATTCACGCTGGCGCGACTGCGCCGTGCGCAGGGCGATGTGCAAGCTGTTGCGGGCGCGCTCGCAGCGCGGCTCCAGCTCGCCTTTCAGCAGCAGCTTGATGGCGGACACGTCGCGCGCGGCCTGGCGCTGCGCCTCGGCATTGGCGATGACGGCATCCTTGTAGGCGCGCGCCGGGGCCGTGCGGAACAGGCGGGCGAAAAAGCCGGGTTGCGTCAGCGCCACCAGGCGTTCCTCTTCCAGCAATTCCTTCTTGCTGGCGAGCAGGGTGTCCTGCTGCGCCAGCGCGCCGGACAGGGCGCCATTCGCCGCATCCATCTCTTGCTCCGCAGCGATCAGCGCCTGCTGGCTGGCCTCAATGAAGTCGGCTTCCGTGCAAGTGCCCACGGCTTGCCACAGGGCTGCATATTGGGCGTGTTCGGCCAGGGCCTTTTCCACCACGTGTTCCGTCTCGCGAAACTCGCGCGCCGCCTGGGCGAAGCTGACGCCCTGGTAGCTGGCCAGCCATTGGCGGATATTCTGTGCGTTCGGCGTCTTGCGCGCCGTGGTTTTGTCCCAGTCGTCGTCATAGAAATTGCTGACGAAGCGGCGGCGGTTCGCGCTATTGCCCAGCGCGCAGGACATCAAGCCCCATGGCGCCTCTTGTTCGGCCAGGGCGCGGTTGGCGCCATTGCCGTCGGCCACGACCCGGCGCGCCACGCTTTCAAAGTAACGCGTGCGCGCCCATTCCTTGCCCAGCTGCTTGGGCTTAGGTAAATCACCGGAAATGTTTTCCACCGCCGCATTGTTCGACGAGGCGACGACCATTTCAAAGCCCGTCAGTTCGGGCCGCAAGCGGGCGATGGTGATGGGGTCGCGCACGCCTTCGAAGGCCACGGCCACCTTGCCGATGAAGGCATCGCCCGCGCGGTCCAGGCAGGACAGCACGCTGGCGCGGCGCACGATGTTGTCGGCGAATAATTCGCGCAACAAGGTCGTCTTGCCCGTGCCGGGCGGGCCGTTGACGGAAAAGATGCCGCGCTCGCTCAATCCCGTGCGCGCGCCATGGATGGCGAACTGCTGCATCAGGCTCATGGCGTAGCTGGCGTCTTCCAGCCAGTGCCCGCGGTTCATATTGCCCGGATTGAGCATGGCGGCCAGCGCCTGGCGTCCGGCCGGGCTGTACAGGTCGATGCGCTCATCCTGCGCCAGCGGCGTCAGGTAGGCGGCGACGGTGGCGGGCAGCTTGCCGCCGCGCACGGCGCGGATGATCTGTTCCAGGTCATCGAGATAAAAACTGTTGAGGATATCGATCGATGGTTCCACCGCGTCGCCGAAGTCCAGGCTGCGGTTCTGGCTGGCCTCAGCCAGGTCGCCTTCCGCCACGGCGGCGCGTTTCTTGCGCGTGCGCAATTCGAGCACGGCCAGCGGCTGGCCGGCGGACGGGTGGAAACCGGCCCAGTCGCGCAGCAGGTCGGCCAGGGCCGCGATTTCCATGCCGGACAGGGGCGATGAGACATTGCCCGCCTCGTCCGTCACTTGTTGCGGGGCGCGGCTTGCCGCGAAATTGCGCAAGCTGTCTTGCAGCACCAGCTGGCTGTCGCTGAAGGCGTCCAGGCTCAGGCCCGACCAGTCCGGCGTGCGCGCGCGACCCAGCGCCCACGGTAGCGTCGACACGGACACGGGATCGAACTGCGGCTCGCCCAGCGCATTGAGAGACAGGCGGGCAAAGCACGAGCGTCCCAGCAGCTCTGTTTTTTCTGTGTCGGCGATGTTTTCCGGGCCGTTGGCCGGCGGACAAGCCTTGTTGATTTCGGCCTTGTCGAACACGCCGAGAAATAGCGAAAAGCCGTCGATCTCGCGGTCGGAAGGCACTTGCCATTGCGTGGCGAACTGCAGCGGCAATTGCGCCAGCTGTTCGCGGTGCAGGAGACGCACGGTGGACTGGTCTTCAACGTCCGTGATTTGATTCAGGTCAAACGGGATAAAGAATTCGATCTTGTGCCAATACTCCAGGATAGCCAGGAGGCGCTGCTGTTCTGCCTGATTCATGATGACCAATATTTTGTAAAGCGAGCGAGGATTGTAAAGGGTATGCGCGCCGCGTGTTTTGCACTTTCGCCTATTGCGCGGGCTTTGCCGCAAAAAAAGTGGCGATTGCGGACGAAAAAAAGCCAGGCAGCAACTTCCTGCCTGGCTTACACGTCTGGGGCTTGCTGCTATTACTTAAAACTCTTCCCATTCGCTTTCGGCGCCAGCATTGCCGCGGCGTGCCGGTGCGGCCGCCACGGCTTTGCGCACGGGTGCGGGCTTGGCTGCGGGGCGTGCGATGGCTGGCGCTGCCGGCGTGGCGCGCACAGGCGTCGGCCTGGCTGCGCTGGCGACATGGTTGCCTGTCTTGAAGAAGCCCACCACGTGCGCCAGTTCGCCCGCCTGTTCCTGCATGCTTTGCGAGGCGGCTGCCGCTTCTTCCACCAGGGCCGCGTTTTGCTGCGTCACTTCATCCATCTGGGCAATGGCCATGTTGATCTGCTCGATGCCGATGGTCTGCTCGTGCGTGGCGGAGGTGATTTCTCCCATGATGTCGGTCACGCGCACGATGCTGTCGACGATGTCGCCCATGGTCTGGCCCGCTTCATTGACGAGGCGCGAACCCGTGTCCACGTTGGCCACCGAGGCGGCGATCAGTTCCTTGATTTCCTTGGCGGCCGAGGCCGAGCGGTGTGCCAGATTGCGCACCTCTGTTGCCACCACGGCGAAGCCACGGCCCTGCTCGCCTGCGCGCGCCGCTTCCACGGCCGCGTTCAAGGCAAGAATGTTGGTCTGGAAGGCGATGCCGTCGATGACGCCGATGATGTCGACGATTTTCTTCGACGATTCGTTGATGGTGCCCATGGTGTCGACCACTTGCGAGACGATGCTGCCGCCGCGCACGGCCACTTCCGACGCGCTTTTCGCCAGCTGGTTCGCCTGGCGCGCATTGTCTGCGTTCTGTTTCACGGTGGACGTCAGTTCTTCCATGGCCGACGCCGTTTCTTCCAGCGAACTGGCTTGCTCTTCCGTGCGGGACGACAGGTCGAGGTTGCCGGCGGCAATTTCGCTCGACGCCGTGGAGATCGCGTCCGTGCCATGGCGCACTTGCGCCACCACGCCCAATAAACTGTCGTTCATGGCTTTCAGGGCGCCCAGCAGGCGTCCCGTTTCATCGCTGGAATTGACGACGATGTGCGACGACAAGTCGCCGGACGCCACGGTTTCGGCCACGGCCACTGCCGCATTGATGGGGTGGGTGATCGAACGCGTGATGATCCAGGCAACAAAAGCGCCCAGCAGCACGGCCACGCTGCCCAGGATAATCATGTAGGCGCGCGCGCTGGCGCTCAGCGTTTCGGCATCCGTCGCCGCCTGCGCCGCCTGCTGCGCTTCATAGGCGACCAGGCTGTCGAGCGCGCCCAGCACGATCTTCAGGCTCGGTGCCGCCTGCTGCGTCAAAAAGGCGATCGCCTCTTCCGTCTGGCCCGCATTGCGCAGCTCGATGACCTTGTTGTTCAGCGGTGCGCCCGATTTCAGGGCAGCGTCCAGCTCGGCCATCAACGCCGTTTCCTTGTCCGTCGAGATTTTCTTTTGCAAGGTTTCCTTGGCGGCGCCGTATTTCTTGCGCGCTTCGCCGATTTTCGCCAGTTCCGTCTGTACCAGCGCTTCCGTCGGCGCCACCACCACGCTGGTGATCGCCAGGGTAATGTTGCGCACGTTGTCGCTCATGGTGTTGGCTGCGGCCATCTTGACGTTCTTGTCGGCCACGATGTCGTGGGTGCGTGCGCTCAGTTGGCCCATGGAATACAGGCCGACGAGCAAGACGGCCACCAGCAGGCCGAGGACGACAGCAAATCCGATTCCGAGCCGGGTGCCGATTTTTAATTGTGTGAGTGACATGATTTCTTTCGTGGTGCGGAAGTGAGGGAAAACGTCGACGAGCCTGGACTACGGGTTTATACGTACCGGCGGCGAGAATGTAATTGTTCCTCAAAATTTCGCACTGCAATATAAAAACTTGTATCAAGTCTCCGAAAAATTCAAAAAATGGTAGTAATTTAAATAAGTTGTCGTGTGGAAACAACGAGCACGGCGTCAGCGGGAAACATCAGCGCTGGGGAAACACGTGGATGGCCAGGAAATCGATGAAGGCGCGCAGTTTCGGCGTCAGGTGGCGGCTGCTGGGCCACAGGATACGAAAGGCGCCGTCGTGCTGGCGGTGCGCGTCCAGCACCAGCTGCAAGCGGCCCGCGGCCAGCGCGGCGCGCACGGCAAAGTCGGGCAGGGCGGCGATGCCCAGGCCGTTTTCGGCAAAGTGCAGCAGGGTTTCCACATTGTTGCAGTTCAGTAGCGCCGGCAAGCCCGCCGCGTGCAGGGCCGGCCACTCGGGCAGGGGCCAGGCTTCGATCTTGCCGCTGCTGGGAAATTTGTACAGCAGGCAAGTATGCTGCGTCAGTTCGGCGGGCAAGGCTGGTGTGCCGTGCCGCGCCAGATAGGTGGGCGCTGCCACCAGCTGCAGCTGGAACTGGCCCAGCTGGCGGCTCATCAGGCGGCTGTCGGCGCTCTCTCCCGCGCGCACGACGGCGTCGTAGCCTTCTTCGATCACGTCGACCCGGCGGTCGCTGAAATCGAGATCGAGTTCCACTTGCGGATAGGCGCGTGCAAAGGCCGCCAGCACGGGATTGAGCAAGCTGCCCACCTGCGGCAGGCTGACGCGCAGCCTGCCTTGCGGTGCGCTCTTGCTGTTCGATAACTCCAGCTCGGCCGCTTCGATCTCGCCCAGGATGCGCCGGCAGCGTTCGAGAAACACCGTGCCTTCGCTGGTCAGTGCGATGCTGCGCGTGCTGCGGTGAAACAGGCGCACGCCCAGCCGCTCTTCCAGCCGCGCAATGCTCTTGCCGATGGCCGAGGCGGAAATACCCAGCACCCGGCCCGCCGCGACAAAACTGCGCGTTTCGGCCGCCTGCACGAAGGCCGTGAATCCCGCCAGGTTATCCATGTCGTCCCTTGTCACCATTGATTGCGGATGCCAACGTCCGCACAGACAGAAACTATAGCCTGTTTTTCTTTGATCGCGCCTGCCTTACCTTGGCAGCCTGATCATTTGAAAGGCTACGCCATGATGTGCAACTTCTCTCCTGCGGCCTTGTCCGCCTGCATCGATCCCTTGCTCGATGCCGTCTTGCAACAGCAGCGCCTGGTGGGCGCCGTGGTGCTGGTGCGCCAGCGTGGCCAGGAAATCTATCGCCGCGCGGCCGGCTACCTGGACCGCGAGGCAGGCACGCCCATGGTTGATGACGCCGTGTTTCGCCTGGCCTCCGTCAGCAAACCCATCGTCTCGACTGCCGCGCTGGCGCTGGTGGGGCATCAGCGCCTGCGGCTGGACGACCTGGTGGCGCACTGGCTGCCGTATTTTGCGCCGCGCCAGCCGGATGGCAGCGTGGCGGCGATCACCGTGCGGCATTTGCTCACGCATACGGCAGGGCTCGACTACGGCTTTTTCCAGCCGCCGGGCGGCGCGTATGCGCAGGCTGGCGTGTCCGACGGCATGGATGCGTCCCGTACTTCTCTGGAAGACAACCTGCGCCGCCTGGCCACCGTGCCGCTCGCGTATGCGCCCGGTGAGCGCTGGGCGTATTCGATCGCCACCGACGTGCTGGGCGCGGTGATCGAAGCGGTGACGGGTTTGCCGCTGGCGCACGCCGTGGCACTGCTGGTGACGGCGCCGCTGGCCATGCGCGACACGGGTTTTATCAGCACGCAGCCGGAGCGCCTGGCCGTCGCGTATGCGGACCGCGCAGCGGGAGAATTGCAGCCGCGCCGTTTGCTGGACGAAGGCGAAGACCATCTGCCGTTTCTCGATGGCATGGCAGGTTTTACCTTATCTCCGGCGCGCGCCCGCGATGCGCACGCTTATCCATCGGGCGGCGCGCGCCCGCGATGCGCACGCTTATCCATCGGGCGGCGCCGGCATGGTCGGTTCCGCTCTTGATTTCATGCGCCTGCTGGAAACCTTGCGCCAGGGCGGCGCACCGCTGTTGCCGCCTGCGCTGGTGCGCCAGATGGGCGAAAGCCAGACGGGAGGCTTTGACTTGCCGTTCTGGCCGGGCCGTGGCTTCGGCCTGGGTTTTACGGTATTGACCGATCCGCAACTGGCCGCCACGCCGGAAGCGGCGGGTACGTGGCGCATGGGCGGCACGTATGGCCACTCGTGGTTTGTCGATCCGGTGCAAGAACTGTCGGTGGTGGCGTTTACGAATACGGCGCTGGAAGGCATGGCGGGACCGTTTGTGACGGAACTGTGCCAGGCGGTGTATGGCGTGGAGCAAGGGCAATGAAGCCCATCGTCTTCCTCGCGCTGGGCCTGTTCGGCGTGTATTGCATCGAGTTTGGCGTGGTCGGCATCTTGCCGATGATTATGCAGCGCTATGGCGTGACGGCCGCGCAGGCGGGCTCATTGGTGAGCCTGTTCGCGCTGGTGATCGCCGTGGGCGGTCCCTTCCTCGTGCTGCTGGCCACGCGCTGGCGCCGCAAACCGGTGCTGATCGTCTCGCTGCTGGTGTTCGCGCTGGCCAGCGTGGCCTCGGCGTATGCACCGCGCTTCGGGCTGCTGCTGGCGTTGCGCGTGGTGCCGGCCCTGTTCCACCCCGTGTATTTCTCGCTGGCCATGGTGGCGGCCGCCGCCCTGTACCCGCCACGGGAGGCGGCGCGAGCCGGCGCGCATGCATTCACGGGCACCAGCATGGGCATGGTGCTGGGCATCCCGCTCACCACCTGGATCGCCGCGCAGTATGGCTATGAGGCATCGTTCCTCGCTTGCGCCCTGGTGAATGCGCTGGCCGCGCTGGGGCTATACCTGTTCCTGCCGGACACGCCGCAGGAGGCACCGATGGCATATGGCCGTCAATTGGCCGTGCTGCGCAAACCCGCCCTGTGGTTCACCATTGCCGCCGCCGTGCTGGTGTTTGCCGCCATGTTTGCCGTGTATGCGTATGCGGCCGCGTATCTGCAGCAGGTGGCGGGCTTGTCGGCGCGCCAGACGGGGCTGGCGCTGGTGGTGTTTGGCGTAGGTGGCGTGGCCGGTAATCTGTTCGCGGGGCGCCAGCTGGGCACGCATGTGCTGCGCACGGTGGCGCTGCAGCCCGTGCTGCTGGGGCTGGCGTACTGGTTGCTGAACCAGTATGCGGGCAGCGGTATCGGCTGGGCGGCGCTGGGCGTGCTGCTGCTGTTCTGGGGCGCGGCGCATACGAGCGGGCTGATCGTGACGCAAGTGTGGCTCAGCAGCGAAGCGCGTGAGGCGCCCGCGTTCGCCATCGGCGTGTATATCGCCGCCATCAACCTGGGCGTGACGCTGGGCGCGCTGGCTGGCGGCATGGCCATCGAGTCCTATGGCATGCGGGGGGCGCTGGCGTGCGGCGCGCTGTTCGGTGCCTTGGCGCTGGCCTTGATCTTGCTCAAGGCGTGGCTGTACCGCCCGTCTTCAGTCGGCAATATGGTTGGGGATGCGAAACAGTAGATCCGTGTCGCCGATGTCCACGCCCGCTTGCGACAGCAGGGTGCTGGCCTGGCCCCGGTGGTGCGTCTGGTGGTTAAAGAAATGCATGAGCAGGCTGAAGAATTCGCGCCGGTTCGGCCCCTTGCTGTTGCGGTAATCGAGCAGGTGGTCCAGGTCTTCTTCGCGGATGGAGGCGGCCCAGTCGATGATGAGCTGGTCCAGCCACAGCCGGTGCGCGTGCATGGCGGCAAAATCCTCGGCCGCGAACAGGGGCTGCGTGAGCGAGGCGGGCGGCGTGATGGCGCGGATGGGGTCGAGCAGGGGGAAGCCGGCCGGATGTTTGGCATAGCGCTGCAGCCACAGGGTGTCGCCCACCATCACGTGGTTCAGGGTGGCCAGCAGGGAGCCGAAAAAGGCACCCCGCTCGCGCTGCAGCTCGCCGGGCGCCAGGCTGGCCGCCGCCGCGTAGACCTTGGCATTCATCCACTGGTTGTAATCGGCCATCAGGCAAATGTGGGCGCAACGGCTCATGGACAAACCTCCGTGAATGAATGAAAGACTATTTTATACAGACTTCAAAAATGCGCGTATGCCGGCCAGCAACATTTCAATGGCCATCGCCGTCAGGATCAAGCCCATCAGGCGCTCGAACGCTGTCATGACCCGTGGACCGAGCGCCCGCTGCAAGCGTTCGGCGCACAGGAACACGGCCAGCCAGACGACGGCCACGGCCGTCAAGCCCGCCACGTGGGCGATCACTTCATTGACTTCATGCGAGGAAAACAGCAGCACGGTGGCCAGGGCCGACGGGCCGGCCAGCGCGGGGATGGCCAGCGGCACGATGAACGGTTCGCCGCCCATTTCGTGGTCGCTATTGCCCGCGTTGGGTTGTGGGAACACCATGCGCATGGCGATCAGGAACAAAATCACGCCGCCGCCGATGCGCAGCGCCACTTCCGACAACTGCAAGGCGTTCAGGAAATGGCGGCCGAAGAACATGAACAGCAGCAAGATGCCGAAGGCGATCATGCACTCGCGCACCACGACTTTCCAGCGCCGCTCGACCGGTACCCGTTTCAGGGCATTGACGAACAGGGAAACGTTGCCGAATGGGTCGGTGACGAGCAAGAGCAGGATAAAAGTCTGGAAGAAATTCTGTGTCATGGTGGTGTGATGGAGGTCAACACCGCTGCCAGGATGGGCGCGGTGCGATAAGGCTTGCGATGATAACAAGAGCGGCGACTCTCGCCCATGATTATTGATGCACAGCAGCATTTTTTTTACGCCGCGATGACTTTTGCCTGGTAAAACGCCGTCGGCGTGGTGCCGAAATGCTTCTTGAACATGGCCGTAAACGCGCTTTGGCTCGTGTAGCCATTCTCCATGGCCACGTCGATGACCTTGCTGCCGTGCGCCAATTGTTCCAATGCCCGCAGCAAGCGCGCCTGCTGGCGCCACTGGCCAAAGCGCATGCCCGTCTGCTTCTGGAACAGCCGGTGCAGGCTGCGCTCGGTGATGGACAGTTCCTGCGCCCAGTGCGCTACCGTCACTTGCTCTCCCGGTTGTGCCATCAGCCGCGTGCAAATGCCGCGCAGGCGCGCATCCACGGGTAAGGGCAGATACAGGGGCAGCACCGGCAGGCTGTTTAGCTCGTGCAACAGCAATTGCAGCAGATGCCAGTCGCGGCTGCCTTGCGTGAAATGGGGCGCGATGTCGACGGCCGCCACGATCAGTTGCCGCAGCAGGGGGCTGATGTCGAGCACGCAACTGTGGCGCGGCAACAGCGGTGAGCTGGCGCAATCGATGAAGACGGTGCGCATTTTCACCGCGCCGCTCATGCGCACCTGGTGCGCGATGCCGGGCTGCAGCCACACGCCGCGCGTGGGCGGCACCACCCAGCGCCCGCCCTGCGCTTCGATGGTCATCACGCCCTCGATGGCATACAGCAACTGTGCATGCGTGTGGCGGTGCACGGAAATCACGTGGCCATGCGTATAGTCGACGGCCAGCGCCATGGCGCGCGCTGTGACGGGCAGCAATTCCTGAAAGGCGGGAGAGGTGCAATCCATAAAAACAGGGTCAGTTTTGCGATAGGTACAGACATCTTAGCGCGAGAAGGCGCGGCGCGCCTGCGGCATGATGGTTCCTCCCGCAATTATTTATGGAGCCTCGCATGCCTGTGCGCGCCTATCTGTATCCGTTTCTGGCCATGCTGCTGTGGGCCGGCAACGTCGTCGTCTCGAAGCTGGCCGCATCCAGCATCGCCCCCACGGCCATCACTTTTTATCGCCTGGTGCTGGTCTTGCTGGTGATGACGCCGTTTATCGCCCGCCCCCTGTGGCGCAACCGCGCCGCCATCCGGCGCCAGTGGTGGCAGCTGGCCCTGTGCGGCGTGATGTCGATGGCGCTGTTCCAGAGTCTGTCCTACCGCGCTGCCGAATCGACGACGGCGACGAACATGGCCATCGTCACGGCGCTGGCACCGCTGATGACGGCCCTGCTCAGCGTGTTGCTGCTGGGCGAGCGCCTGACGCTGGGCATGGCGACCGGCGGCGTGCTGTCGTTTGGCGGCTTGCTCTACCTGGTAGGGCGCGGCGATATGCTGGCTCTGTTGCAGCAAGGCGTGCATGCGGGTGACGCGCTGATGCTGCTGGCCTGCCTGGTGTTTGCCCTGTACGGCGTGCTGCTGCGTCGCTGGCGTCTGTCCATTCCCGCCTGGCAAGCCATTTATTGCCAGGCGCTGGCGGCCCTGGCGTGCATGCTGCCGTTGTTCCTGCTGCTGCCACCTGGCAGCGCCAGGCTGGACGCCACCACCTTGCCATTGATCGGCTATGCGGGCATCGGCTCGTCCATCGTGCTGTCCTACCTGTGGATCGAAGGCGTGAAACTGCTGGGGCCGAACCGCTGCAGCATCTACGTCAACCTGCTGCCTTTGCTGACGGCCTTGCTGGCCATCGTCTGGCTGCACGAAAGCATGCATATGTATCACCTGGTCGGCGGCGGCATCTCGCTGCTGGGCGTGCTGCTGGCGCAGACGGTGCAGCGACCGTTGTTTGGCCGCTACCGTCCTGCGGTGTCCGGCACTGCCTGAATGGCCATGCATAATGGCGTTTTTGGGCAGTGGAGTTGGCATGCGGAAAACATTTGGGATGAGCACGATGGCGGCGCTGCTGGCGCTGGGCGCCCTGGCGCCAGCGCAGGCGGCGCCGCGTTTTTATACAGGCCAGCCCATGGCCACCGCCACTGCCATCGAGCGCCGCGACGGCGGCGTGGTGCTGGCTTTCCTGCGCGAAAATGGCGAGGTCAACGGCTACTACTGCCAGTGCAACGAAGGCAGCGAAAAACGCATGAACCTGGACCAGTATGGCAAGGCCAGCATCGAAGCCGTGTTCCAGCTGGACCTCGACAGCGAAGGCGAAACCACCTTGGTGCTCAGCCGCAGTGCTAATGCCTATGGCTTGCAGGCCTACCGTTACGAGCGCAGCGGCGGCAGGATGTTCAAGGTGACCACTTTGCAGCCCGCGCTGGACGCCATCGTGCGCGGCGCGACAACCATGGACGAGGCGCAGGTGCGCGCGGCGCTGGCATCTTTGCAACTGATCGATTACAGCATCGCTTACGCACCCACGGGCGTGGCCGAATTCGACGCCATCGAGCATGGCCATGGCACCCTGGTCGGCTATTTCAATATCGACGGCGAGTTACTGCCGGGCAAACCTGCCGACGCGCCCGCGTTTGCCTATAAAAAAACCTTCCAGGAAAAGGAGGGCCATTTTCTGACCGTCACGTATCTGCTGGGCAAGGGCTGGGAAAGTGGGCGCGCGCCCAGTTACCACGTCAAGTGGATCACCTGGGAAACGCAGCCGCAGCGCTTTGCCGCCAGCCAGGACGGCGTATTTATCGAATACGACGTGAATTGCTGCGTGGGCAGCGTGTTTGCCCGTGGCCCGTATGTGCAGGGCAAGCGCACCGGCGTATGGCACTTCGAGGAGCCGAACACCATCCGCTCGTCTGGCGCCTTTGTCGATGACAAGGCCGAGGGGCCATGGACGTATGCAAGCGGCGATGAAACGACCACGGGCATGATGCAGCGGGGCCAGCGCACGGGCCGTTGGGAAGTGAGCCCGGGCGTGGCCGAATGGCGCGCAGCGGACATGCACAGCTTCGCCGGTTACGACCATTTTGTGAAAGACCGTTTGAACGGTCCCAGCGAGCGTCGCATCGATGGCGTGCTGCAATGGCAGGGCAACTATGTGAATGGCAAGAAGCAGGGCCAGTGGGTCGAACCTGGCGGTGGCGGCAACTACGTCGATGACGTGAAACAGGGGCCGTGGAAGAAGGCGACGCCGGACGGTGGCCGGCAAGTGCTGACCATGCTCGATGGCAAGCCCGATGGCAAGCTGGAGCAGTATGCGGCCGATGGCCAGCTGCAACTGGTCGAGCATTACCGCCTGGGTGTGCTCGACGGCACGATGGAAAGTTTTTATCCGGATGGCAAGCGGCGTTACCAAGGCAGCTTTGCCGACGGCAAGCGCGATGGTGCGGAAACCCTGTTTTATCCCGATGGCGAAGTGCCGCAATTTCACCGCAACTGGCACAAGGGCGTGCTGCACGGCGTCAACATCGAACATTTCCAGAACGGCAAACCGAAGCAGATCGGCACCTACAACATGGGCAATAAAACGGGGCGCTTCCAGTATTTTCGCGACGATGGCCAGCTCATCGAAGAAACCATGTATTAACTTGCTCATTAACATACCTGGCATGCCGGCGCGACCGCGCACGATTGCGGCATGCCAGTTCTGCGCAAAAAACATCATCCGCTTGTTACAAAGTGTGAAAATTCCGGCTGCATATTGCTACAGCGAATCTTTCCCTGTATCTTGCGATCAGGAAATTAAAAGTACAGGAAACCTCAACCCTGTTGCCCTGTATTTCACTCCTGACGATGATGAGCGGGCCGCCTTCCCCCTGCCGCCAGTCACGCTCCATCGACCGAACTTTGTCCTGAACAATTAAGAATTGCCTCGCCCATCTGGCGCTTGCCGTCATCCGTCCGGCATGCCCAGGCATGGTTGCGCCCTTACCAAGGAAAATTGCATGCTGTCGAATATAACAATAAAAATGCGCCTGATTGCCACCATGAGTGTGCTGGGCTTGCTGATCGCCTTGCTGGGCGTGATGAGCATCATCAGCCTGAAATCGGCCAACAACAGCCTCAACGAGGTGTACAGCAACCAGCTGGCGTCGACGCAAGCGATCGGCGAATCGCAAATCGCCCTGGGCCGCGCCCGGTTCACGATGGACCGCGTGATGGTGCACCCGGATGCTGCCGATGCCAAGGATATCCTGGTGCGCTCCGAGCAATTCATCGAGGCTTCCAACAAGTCTTGGAAGGTGTACCTGGGCTTGCCGCAAAGTGCGGAAGAAAAGAGCCTGTCCGACGACATGGACAAGAAGCGCAACGACTATATCAACAATGGCATGCTGGCCATGAACAAGGCTTTGCGCGAAAACAATATCGAGCAGGCGGACAAGCTGATGATGACAGGCTTGTCGGCCCTCTACCGTACCCTGGACCAGGCGGCAGAAACCCTGACGCAATACCAGGCCACCTCGGCTGCCAGGATGTATGCGGAGAGCCAGTCCAGCTACCAAACCCAGGTGACCATGGCCATCATCGGCATGGTAGTGGGCGCTTTGCTGACGATTATTTCCAGC